>PDWI01000026.1_pt1 | contig 183586 bp, 137 predicted proteins | sample 1430891 | NCBI WGS metagenome assembly PDWI01 (sample SAMN01162508, study PRJNA174530) | Oral metagenome, whole genome shotgun sequencing project. | biome: Marine environment; feature: Marine mammal; material: Swab sample of the gingival sulcus; isolation source: swab sample of gingival sulcus... | reverse complement strand
TCGAGCCCATGGATTTATTTCTCCCCATCTGGCTGCTCAAACAGGTTTTGGGGAAGAAGATCTGGAATTATTCTGGAAAGCTGTCGTCAATATGTTTGAACATGACCATTCTGCTGCACGAGGACTTATGGCTATGAGAAAACTTGTTGCTTTCGAACATGTTTCTGCCTTGGGAAATGCCCCTGCTCATAAATTGTTTGAACTGGTTCCCAGCCCTGTTTTGAAAGACAGAAATAAACCGCCACGTTCTTTCTCGGATTATGAGGAAATAAGAATCCCTGACAGTCTGCCGGAAAATATATCGCTCAAGGTGTGGGACTAACAGGTTATTTACCATGCCCAATCAATTAATCCTGTTTCAGGGAAAGGAAATACGAAAAATCCTCCACCAAAATGAATGGTGGTTTGCTGTCATTGACGTGGTGGAGGTACTAACGAATTCCAAGAACCCTCAGGATTATATAAAAAAAATGCGAAAAAGAGATGAAGAGTTAGCTAAAGGGTGGGGACAAATTGTCACCCCCCTTTCTCTTAAAACACCCGGGGGCAGGCAAAAACTGGCTTGCGCCAATACCAAGGGGATTTTTAGAATTATTCAATCCATACCATCTCCTAAAGCAGAGCCCTTCAAACGCTGGCTGGCCAAGGTGGGATATGAGCGGGTTCAGGAAATAGAGGATCCTGAACTGACTATGCAGCGGATGCGGGAAACCTACAAATTGAAAGGCTATAGCAATGAGTGGATTGAAAAACGTATCCGGGGAATGGAAGTGCGGAAAGCCCTCACAGAAGAGTGGAATCATCGGGACATTGAAGAATCCAATGATTATGCCATTCTTACTGCTGAAATCAGCAAGGCTGCTTTCGGTTTGACACCTGAACAGTATAATAAATACAAAGGGTTAACTAGACCGTCAGAGAACCTGCGAGACCATATGACTGATCTGGAACTTATTTTTACCATGCTTGGTGAAGCATCTACTACTGAGATAGCCCAAACCCGAGATGTTCAAGGGATGCTTGCCAACCGCAAAGCTGCTTGGGAAGGTGGAAGCGTTGCAGGGAAAGCCAGAGATGAACTTGAAAAGCGTTCCGGAAGAACAGTTGTTTCAAAAAATAATTATAAGGAAATTCCTGAGTCTATACAGAGAAAAAAGTTGGAGTAAACCTTGCCCTACAAAGAATCTGAGTGTTACATGCTGTCTGCCATCCAGCACTATGCCTTTTGCCCACGACAATGCGCTTTAATTCACAAGGAACAGTTTTGGGCTGACAGTTATCACACGGTAAAAGGCGATCTTTTTCACGAAAGGGTTCACAACTATCCCATAGAAAAACGCAAAGGGTACAGGCGGGAATTCTCCATGCCCATTCACTCTCTTACACTGGGTGTGAGTGGGCAGACCGATCTTGTGGATATTCAATACAGGGGGAAGCAAATTATGGAGATTATTCCTGTTGAATACAAATCGGGAAAACCAAAACAAGACAATACCGATGCGGTTCAGCTGTGTGCCCAGGCTATATGCCTGGAAGAAATGACAGGAGTCTCCATTCCCAGAGGTTTTCTCTACTATGGAAAAACTTTAAAACGTCATGAAGTTCTGCTTACGGAAGAATTGAGAAGAGAGACCAAAATGTTGGCTCGTGAGCTTCATCAGATGATGGCTGATGAAGATCTTCCCGAAGCCCTTCATTCCGACAAATGCAAAAGTTGCTCGATCCGGGATTACTGTCAGCCTGTGATTCAAGGCAAAAAGGTTCAAAATTACCTGAATCAATTTTTGAATAATCAGAAGGACGAAAAAGGTGAGAAAATTCTTTAATACTTTGTATGTTACCACCCAGGGCTGTTACCTGGCAAAAGAACGGGAAACCGTTGCAGTGCATCTTGATGATGATACAAAACAACGATTTCCTTTTCACAATCTGGATGGACTTGTCTGTATGGGGAATATTAGATTGAGCCCCTATCTGATAGGTGCCTGCGGCAAGAAGGGAATTACCATAAGCTATCTTTCGGAGCATGGCCAGTTTCTCGGGCGGTTTACAGGCTCTGTATCGGGTAATGTTCTTTTGAGAAGACGGCAGTTTCGCTATGCTGATCATCCTGCAAAAAAAGCGGCCATAGCCCGAAGTATCGTGACAGGGAAAATCCTGAACGCCAATACGGTGTTGAAGAGATTTCCACGGGATAACCCTGACAATCAGGCTGTCCCCGAGATACGCTCTGTTATTGAGAAATTAAAAAGAATCACGGACAAAATATCCAGAGTCCAGGATCTCGATATGATCCGGGGCATGGAAGGTGAAGCGGCCTCTCTCTATTTTTCTGTGTTTGATCACCTCATTCTTTCAGATTCAAAAGAAATGACTTTTACGGGGAGAAATCGAAGACCACCGCTGGATCCCGTTAATGCCATGCTCTCTTTTGCCTACACGCTCCTGCATCATGATGTTGTTTCTGCCTGTGAGTCGGTGGGCCTTGATCCCGCTGTGGGATTTTTGCATACAGACAGACCAGGACGTCATAGTTTGGCACTGGATCTGATGGAGGAGTTTCGCAGTTTCTTTGCCGACAGACTGGTACTGTCCATGATAAACCGTCAGCAAATTGGCCCAAAGGATTTCATTTTTCACAGCTCCGGGGCCGTCATGTTCAAAGATAAGGCCAGAAAAACTTTTATCCAGACTTATCAGGAACGCAAGAAAGATGCTTTAACTCACCCTTTTTTAAATGAAAAGATGCCCATAGGAACGGTCTTTTTTTATCAGGCTCTGCTATTGGCCAGATTTATCCGGGGCGATTTGGACGGTTATCCCCCCTTTATATGGAGATGATATGCTTGTATTGGTCAGTTATGATGTTTCCACGAAAGATTCGGCTGGAGCAAGAAGACTTCGCCATGTGGCCAAATGTTGTGAAGATTTTGGGCAGAGGGTTCAGTACTCTGTCTTTGAATGCCTTGTATCACCGGATGAGTGGTTAACATTAAGAAACAAACTGGAAAAAGAAATCAATCCCCAAACCGATAGTTTGCGGTATTACTTCCTTGGAAAGAACTGGAAAAGAAAGGTTGTTCATGTTGGGGCAAAACCGGCGTATGACCCGGAAGGGACGCTCATTTTGTAAATGCGAATATCTGACGTGCAAAAAATCGGCGGAGGTTCGCAATGCACACTAAGTATCTATTTATCAGACAAATAAAAATATCTTTCTGGAAGCGTAAGAGGGGAGATTTCAGGGTAAAAGGTGTTTCGCAGAATTGTATAAATAAAGTATTTATGTTTAAATAGTTAAGCCTTAGGCAGTCGCTCCCCTCGCGGGAGCGTGGATTGAAACGCACCAAATACCGCCTGTGCCCATTGCCCGGCAGTCGCTCAGTCGCTCCCCTCGCGGGAGCGTGGATTGAAACTAACAACTGGTTGTTTAACTCATTTAGTCTCTCAGTCGCTCCCCTCGCGGGAGCGTGGATTGAAACACAGTGGGCCTCCTTACATGTTGACCATGCTGTGTCGCTCCCCTCGCGGGAGCGTGGATTGAAACTAATATAAATCAAGGGTTGGAGAGTGTCAAGCGAGTCGCTCCCCTCGCGGGAGCGTGGGTCGCTCCCCTCGCGGGAGCGTGGATTGAAACGCCAGTTTAATCCTGTACTGACCTTGTATCTCGTGTCGCTCCCCTCGCGGGAGCGTGGATTGAAACTGGTTCCCACGAGCCTGTTTTGCGGGGCAGCACGTCGCTCCCCTCGCGGGAGCGTGGATTGAAACCTGACAATGCCGTTATGTGTTTTCAGTTTGAAGCGGTCGCTCCCCTCGCGGGAGCGTGGATTGAAACCGTACCTTGGGACGTAGAGTCAGATTTTTCGGGATGTCGCTCCCCTCGCGGGAGCGTGGATTGAAACATTCCGGCATCGATTACTCGGCCAAACTCATCAGGTCGCTCCCCTCGCGGGAGCGTGGATTGAAACCAGGGGTAAATATCTCATCCAGCTCCTGGTTGTAGTCGCTCCCCTCGCGGGAGCGTGGATTGAAACCGGCAAAATCCAAAACTGCAAGAGTGTAACCAAGTCGCTCCCCTCGCGGGAGCGTGGATTGAAACGTTCCATTTTGTAATTTTTCCGTTTTGTATCTCGTCGCTCCCCTCGCGGGAGCGTGGATTGAAACTTAACCGCGCCAGTGACCTTACGGGTCATCCCTGGTCGCTCCCCTCGCGGGAGCGTGGATTGAAACGCATACAAAGAGCAGCAATAATACCTTGCCAAACGGTCGCTCCCCTCGCGGGAGCGTGGATTGAAACCTTGCAAGCGACAAGATGGTCAGTCTACCAAAGCCGTCGCTCCCCTCGCGGGAGCGTGGATTGAAACTTGTCGGATTCAGCCCTTCGTTTCTGCTCTTCCGTCGCTCCCCTCGCGGGAGCGTGGATTGAAACCGTTTGACGTCCAGGGGCGACCGATGATATTTGAGTCGCTCCCCTCGCGGGAGCGTGGATTGAAACAACCCGGCTTACAATGAGTATGAGACCAGGCAAGTCGCTCCCCTCGCGGGAGCGTGGATTGAAACTAGTTTGTCTAGATCCCCGTCCCAGTCAATGTGGTCGCTCCCCTCGCGGGAGCGTGGATTGAAACTGGCTCCTAATCATCCTTATGGAACACTTAACGCATCCACTGAGGATATATCTGTAACCCGAAAATTGAAAAAGGCTTTATCCCTCCTTCAAATCAGCCTTGTAGACCATGTAATCTGCACGTCTTCTTCAATCTCCTTGCGTGAAACACACCCTGTTCTTTTCATTTAAGGGGGTGTTTCAATGACCGCTATTTGCAAGGCCTTCTCCCTTTTGGGTTCTGAATCCGTTCTTTTGGATGGCCCTTCATATGATTTGATGTTTGAATATTTACGCACTTGACCATTATTGATTTTTTTTCATAAACATAACCTTGACGGCATATGCTTCCAAGGTTATATTCTAATTGGGGTATGACATGAAGTTTGAAGTCGAGTATTATACCGATGAATTCGAGTTTGGTGGGATTCACTGGATGAATTTGAACAGAAGCCTCTGTTATTCTGTTAGGAGAGTATGGTCCTCTCATACTTTATCCGCATTCTTCTTTCATCCAAGGCGGCTTTGAATTTGAGGGACCCCCGCATTCAGCATCGTGGTCATCCTTATTGAACTTCTCTATACGTTTGACCCTCGAAGAACGGCTTTGCTTCTATTGGGTGGCAATAAGACAGGCCAAGACCGATGGTATCAAAATCACGTCCCTCTTGCCGAGGCACTTTATCTCGAACATCTCAAGGATTTAACTAAAGGATCGTAGCTATGGCAAAATCATTCAAAGAACTTCAAAATAAACGTTCACCTGAGTCCAGAATGAGAGTCCAACAACTTGTGGATGATCTTAAAAATTCGTTGCCCCTTCAGGGTCTTCGACAAGCCCGACAACTAACTCAACTGGATTTGGCCAAAGAGATGGGTACTAGCCAAACCAATATCTCTAAAATTGAGAAGCGAACAGATATGCATCTCTCTACTTTGAGAAGGTATATCCATGCTCTAGGTGGGGAACTCCGGATTATCGCTCACTTTCCTGACGGGGACATTCCCATAGATTACTTCTCAGAGCGCTGAGGAAACTCTTAAAGAGGCGGGTAGCCCTACCTGCCTTTCCCGCCTAAATATTTCAAAACCGTTAAAGTTCCTGAACACACGGTTTAAGAAAAGCCCTTTTCTCTTTAATTTTCTGGTGTAATTCATCAATTGTAAGAGACTTGAGTTTCAGTTCAATATCAGCTTTGAATGTCTGCCACTCGTTGTGCATGGGGCAGGGATGTTCATCCATACAAACGGATAACCCGAGAATACAATCGTCTTTGGACTCCAGAGGTTTATCCAGGATCGCCGCTACATCTTTCAGAGTGATTTCAGCAGGCGATTTAGCCAGTGCATAACCGCCGCCAGGACCTTTGGTCGATTTTAAGAGACCGTTGTTCTTGAGCTGTAAAAAAATCTTTGAGAGAAACGGACTTGGAACATTGGCTTCTCTTGCTATAATACTCACTTGCAACGGCTTATCACTGTTAACTCCTGCCAAATAAATCAAAGCTCTGATAGCGTGCTCACAGGGGGGTGAAAAAATCATTCTGCCTCTCCATTGATCAATATACTCACATAGCATAGTGCCTTCACAACACCATGTCAAATAGAATTTAAGATCACTGGATCTGGCATTATGTCTTTTTTATTTTATTTTTTACCGCCTTGAAATACTTCAAGATAAAGATCTGCAGGAGGACGTGCCGGATGAAAAACAACCACGACTTTTGTCCAAAAACGTCTGGGCGATTTCATCGTAAAACTGTCTGACCTGCCTCCTTCTTTACTGTGTATGGAAACGGGAATGATCGGAGTCAGAGGCCTTTGATTAAAGATTTCGGCCATTTCATCTCGAGGGGAATTGGAGGAATTCGTTTCAGGTTGCCAGTATTTTGAAGAAGTACCCATCAACTCCCCCTCTTCCAGTGCCGCCTTCACTTCGCTCGATGCGTGTTCATATACTACAGGGTCTTCTTTTTTAGAGGAGAAAGGAATGGCTTTTCCCGCTTTTAAAAAGTAACTCAGGAGTGATCGTCTAAAGTTTTTGGCGTCCATTACAAACCGAATAGGCCTGAAACAGGCACCGGATAGCAGGGCGTAATCAACAATCGAAACGCAATCGGCAACAAGAATACCACCCTCATCTGGAACGTGCTCTTCTCCCTCCGTTTCCAAGCGGTACATCAAATGGACCACGATCCATATCAAAAAGCGAAGCAAAAACTCGGGCACAAGAGAGAAAATGTAAAGGGCTACCACGGCATTTAAAACAGCAACCAAGAAAAAGAGCTGCGGGATTGTATAACCTCTTCCCAAAAAGACAATAGCCAGGAGAGCGGCAGCAACCATAAAAAGAGCATTTAAAATATTGTTTCCAGCTATCACTCTGGAACGATTTTCAACTTGGCTTCGCTGTTGTATGAGAGCGTAGAGAGGAACAATATAAAATCCGCCAAACAGACCAATCATGAGTAAATCGACAATTAAACGCCAGTGCTGCCATTCACGAAGAAATACAGCTACCCCCATAGTTGATCGCACCTCAAAACCACTGGAAACCCACCACAAATCCAATGCAAACAGCGTTAAGCCAATGGCTCCAAAGGGAACAAGCCCCAGCTCGACTCTTTTATGCGAAAACCTTTCACAGAGAAGGGATCCGGCACCAATTCCAACAGAAAATACGGTCAGCAGCAGGGTAACTACGAGCTCATTCCCACAGATTACTTCTTCGGTAAAAGTGGGCATTTGAGCCAGAAAAATAGCGCCGTAAAACCAAAACCAGGAAATACCAAGAATAGAGCGGAGCACGACATGGTTTTCCCTGGTAAACTGGATGACCTTCCAGGTTTCCACCAGGGGATTGAAGGCCACTTTCAAAGTTGGATCCGCTGCTTTGGCAAGGGGAATCCCTTTACTCGTCCACCACCCGATCAGCGCCAGCAAAACCACGCCACACGCCACAAAAACACGACCCTGCTGCAAAGCTATCAAGATTCCTCCGACAACGGTTCCAAGTAAAATGGCTAGAAAAGTCCCCATTTCGATCATGCCATTGCCGCCTACCAATTCTTCTTCCTTTAGGTGTTGGGGAAGAATGCTGTATTTCACCGGACCAAAAAAAGCCGACTGAGTGCCCATCAGGAACAGCAGCGACAGTAAGAGATAGGGCATATTGAAGATGAACCCGATGGCTGCAATACTCATGAGTGCTATTTCAAACAGTTTGATGATTCTTATAAGGGCTCCTTTCTCAAACTTATCAGCCAGTTGCCCTGCCAAAGCCGAGAACAGAAAAAAAGGCAGAATGAACAGACCAGCGCTCAAATTCACGAGTGTGCTGGCATCAAGAGTGGACTCTTCTCCGGCCAACTGAGTTACCCCATGGAAAGCAAACATGATTAAAAGGGCGTTTTTAAAAAGATTATCATTAAAAGCACCCAGGAACTGAGTCCAGAAGAATGGACCAAATCGCTTTTCCTTCAGTAATGTAAACTGAGACATAATACACCTGCCTATCGAATGATTTCAATACCATCCAAGAGATTCAGAGCAAGACCTTCAACAGAAACGAAGTCTCATTTTCGCAGTTTCCCGATCCAGATCCAATCTTCATGAACAACCCACCTTCGTTTGTGATTGTATTTTAACCACGGTATACTCTGTTCAAGAAAGGTACAGGTAAACTCCTCATCGAGTATGGCCGCAAATTCATCCAAATGCGATTGATCTTCAAAGTCCATTGGCGTACTAATCGACAGCGTACCTCCTGGCTTGAGTATTTTCATGATATGCTGCAGGATGTCTTCGGGTTCCGGCACAAGATCCACCAGATGACCCATGTGCACCCAATCAAAGAGCGGTTCTGCAAAGGGAAGATAGCGGGCATCTGCGCAAATAATTTGTACATTGGATACTGGATTTTTAGGCAGCTCCACCGTTTGTCTCCCGATCTCCGGATCATAAGAGTGGATGGTAATGTGATCAGATTTCATGTATTTGTGAGCTAGAGCTGCCAGAAAAAAGTGCGATTCAACCCCTATGACCTCTCTACAAATACTTGACATCCGGTAAGCCATACCTCCTTGACCGCAACCAATATCCAGCGCAAGATCCGGATGATGTTTGCCTACCATATCGAAAATAAGATCATCGGAAAAGTCTGTATGCAATTCGGACAGAAAAGAGGGGATTTCAAGTTGTTTGTAAAAACCGGGATATCCCTCTCCTTCAATAAGAGAGTCTATGTTTGGCATTTCATGAAAACTCAAGGGACCGTATCTTTTAAAGAACCACTCACGACTATCGGGGCAGGTCTCCAACATAGCCATCGCTTTCATAATCGCGGTGCCGTATTGTTGAATGTACCCATCTGTATCCGGCTGAATAACAGGAACTCCGCAAATGACGGGAAAAAGCAGGTCCTCATGTGCACTTGCAAACAACCAGGAGTCTAAAACTTCCAATCTTTCTAAACAAATGGGACATCTCAAGATATTCCATATTAATCCTTGTTCACACATCAAGTACCTCCTGTTGTGATATCTGACGATTTAGTGCACAACAGAAACTCACCCATTCTGAATGCCGTCGCGTAAAACGTCTATGGGTTTCTCTATTCGAATATGTTTGCTTGCAACTGTTTCGTCAATCACTTTTTTCCGTTCTGTCCGCCAATAATCGACAAGCCAGCCATTAAGGCCAAAAAGCAACTGCCCTTGACTGATGAATCATTGATTCAAGGAATAACGCCAGGTGCACGCAATCCCAATTCCATTGGAAGCAAATATTAAAACGGCACCTTTAAGATCCAGAAGAGATGTCGAGAGCTCGTCATCGCAAAAAAATCATTGGGGAAATCTAAGTAAGCAATGGGTGCAGCCCGATCTGAGAGATGAAATCGTCGATTTGGTTGAAAAATAGGCGCTCTCGACCTCAATTGGCGTCCTGCTCTTCCTGTCCTGGATCGGGCTTCACTCTTCGAAATATTACAGTTGGAAAGGCCGAGTGGGCCAACCGAATGCCCATAATGGCAAGACTCCAAAGTCCCACTGGCTTCGTCCGTGGGAAACGCAGGCTGTCAAAATTAAAAAAGGTTTCACCCTTATTGACAAGGACCCAAAAGCAAGCTAAACAGCAACTATTCCATTTCCCGTGTAACCAAGACAGATCACCTAAAAGCTCTTTTTGATGGAGGTGCTGATAAACCTTGGAACATGGGTTTAAAATTGATTAAAGACCATGTAAACAGACATAGACATTATCGCCCAAAATAAATATTGTGGTATTATGGAGCTAACATTAAGGAGCAAAGCTATGGATTACTCTAAAGTATTATGTGCAAAAAATGAAGAAGGTAAAATGAAGTTTGCTGAAGATGGCGAATTATTAATTGCTGCATCGCCAGGAGCAAAATGTAAGGTGAAATTAAGGAAAACAGATCACTTTTTCGTTGGTTTGCAGAGTGGTAAACCCTCTTTGTATGGCTGGGTAAAGGATGTTAAGGATCCTATTTCAGTCGAAGAACTAATAGAAAAAGTGAAGCTGTCACCAGGTTTAGTACATATTGGTAGAGATATCAAAGACATTAAAAAGCAAATTCATTTTACTATGAATGGGATAATAAAACTCAAAGAAGGAACCCCTGTACTCACCGACTTTTCTGATAAAAGCTTTAAGGACAAAACGCAAGTTCAAAAAATTCATAAAGTATTTCTAAAATAGCTGTGAGTGTATTCGTTAAGCATGAAAAAATCTAAAGAGGAAAAAAAGAAAATTCGTCAAAAATATAAGGAAGAAATTCGTGCCAAAAACAGGCAAAACATGGGATTATCAAAGGAGGAGATCGAAACACTTTTGATAGCAGTAGAGGGTGCTTTAACTGTAGCTCCCTGCGACCACTCTTTACGTCACACAAGTGATTGGGCACGTAAAAATGGAATTACATGGGATTCGTTGAAAATTAATCTTCAAAACTATGGGTGTTATTGCGATTGTGAGCTTTTATTTAATCTCGATTTAGATGATTTTTTCAAAGATGTCGACTGATGATTATGTTACAAACCATCATCAGTGATTACGAAGCATGGGTCCAACGCTTGGCTTGATGTCGCAAGAGGAGACTTTCCAGTACCTCCTTGACAACTTTTTTCATCTTTATCCAGACTGATTCGAAAAACTTTTACAAGCCTGACAAGTGTATTTAAAGTAAGTTGTGCGGTACCTCCTTCGTACCGCTTAATCTGATAAACATGGATTAAGGCTGCATCGGACAAGGTTTGTTGCGTGAAACCATTTTGTTTGCGAGGTTTTACGAGTCTGGCTGGATAGTTCATCGGGATCATCCACAGTGCAATCGTTTCCAAAATTCGAGCTCCATGTTTCTTGTCAGTACACTATAGTGTGCTAACAAGAAACATAAAAAAGAATCTTGACAGGTTTTGGGGAGGGAACTGAAAATGCCAAAAATACCCGATTCTGAGATTGAACGCATCAAACGGGAAACAGATTTAGTGGCTTTGGCAGCTGTCTGCGGTGTGCAGCTTAAGAAACAAGGCGTTAACTGGATCGGGAAGTGTATTAAGTCTTGGTGCTAATCCCTCATCAAGTTCTTGGTTAAGACTAAAGTCAAATCTCTCAACAAATTCTTTATTTAATTCCAATTATAAATATGCTCCAAGAGGGAGAGCATGTGGTTTGGAAAGCCCAATAAATCATAATTTTCCATATAGTTTTGACGATTGGATTTTAAGTGTCGATCCAATTATAGCCCCAGGTAATGTGATAATTGAAAGAGAAGTAATGCTATTTAGAATACAATTCATATAGCAGCTCCTTTTGACTCATATCTGTATTAAAAATATATAAGTTACCTTCGTTGAACACTGCCAACTTGGTGCCGCCAAGGCAACAGAAGAAGGCAAATGGCAGCAACGATCCCAGTTCTGAAAAATCCATCCTCAATTGACTCCATTGTTTTCTGTCGGGATGGTAGATTTTATTGTAACAATCTGTTCTGCTAAGCTTCCTTCTTGTCTCGGTCAAGATGAAGCCCACAGACTCATGATGGGTACAGCCGTATGTATAGTTAAATCCATTAGATGCTTGAATTGAAAAGTCGCTTATGACGCATTCCCCTTTGTCAGCGTTTGAGTGGGCATCTAAATTCCAAGAAGCAAATAGACCTTTACAGAAGAATAGTAGTAGATCCACTCACCTCGTTACGATAGACCTGGGAATGCAGGTTGTAAGTGAGCCAGAAGCATATGGATCATTTCATTGGTTGGAGTTTCCAACTCAAACACCTGGAAACGCACAAAGGCAAGATGACAACGCGCTGTTTCCTTGCTTTTCAGGCTGTTCAGCGCCGGTATCCGGGGCTTCCAGTTTTTATAGCTTCTTTCTTGTTTCTTTGACCGTGCTACAATAGACTCGGGAATGCAGGTTGATAAGGATTAGAGACTATTAGAGTATGTCTTGGAAGAGGAAAGTGTAGAGGTATATACTGTTGTTGAAAGAAATTTACAACTTGGTCAGAAATAGACTTATTTGGATAAGAGTTTTGTCTTATGCAGAAAAATCGGATTTTTTTTCAGCAAAACAGGCTTTTTCCAAAATGAAAGGTTATCGTACAGGAAGTAATACTGAGATTGAACTAATGAAAACCGTGCTTGATTTTCATCTAAAACTCTATCAACCATGTTTAAAGCATTTTAAATTATTTAGGGAAAGCCTTCATGGTAACAGCAATTACAGCAATGCAGAAAAGAACTATTTACAGTGTTATGGTGATCGAATATTGAATGAGTTAAAAGTAGTAATTCCCGATGCTGCAGACGAACCATTCATGGGCGATTTTAATGCAATAGATAAAAAGTCCATATGTAACGGTATTAAGCTGAATTTCCCCTTGTCAATGTGATCAAAGTTACTGTGAGTCGTGTTCTTTCAACAAAAAGTGCTACATGCCATGCCCCCGATCTTTTCTTTTTACAATTGGGTCTTTGTCCCAAAAAGCAGTTGCTTTGAACCTATCAACGCCTGTTAAAGCGAGTCTTTTTCTAAGGCGTACCAATCAATCTTTCGCGTTATATACATGACCGTCGCCAGCAGGATGAATAAGCCGATGCTGCCCATAATTAAAGCGAAATCCTCCAGCTGTATGACAATGTACAAATATCCGTACAAAATGGCTAATATGACAAAGACTGTTATCGTGAATTTGGGGTTCTTGATAATCACGTTTGAATAGGCCGTTATCATGGCTGTAATGGCAAAAGCGGACACAAAATAGGCCGTATTGAAGTTCACATGTTCAGAAATGGATAGAAGCAGAACGTAAAATACAATCACAGCAAACCCAATTAAGAGGTACTGAATGGGGTGAATCCTTTTTCTGTTGAGAACTTCTGAAAAGAAAAAAGCCGCAAAGGTGAAAACGATGAACATGACGGCGTATTTCGATACTCGAATGGATTTTTGATAGATATCGGCATTGATAAGTAACTTCAAACCAAAAGCGGAGTCACCGACCATGTACTGATTGCCTAACCAGAATTGAGGGAAATTTCTGTTTAAGTGCAAAACATTCCACTCTGCCGTGAACCCTTTGTCTGAAACCTGTCTGTTTGTCGGAAGGTAAGCCCCGTTGAAACTCGGTGATGGCCAGTTGGATTCAAGTTCAAGATGGGTGGTTTTACCAAGAGGAATAAAATGAAGTTCTTCACTGCCGTTTAAGTTGAGCTGAAAGGAGAAAGAGAGATCGCTGTCGGTTTGAGAGAGCGGGATGTAGCTGTGAACACCAGACGACGCGATATCGGTTGTTTTCAAACCCGGATTGGCTTTGTACTGTTTTTCGTTGAAGACGATGTCTATATTGTCCTGAATGCCTCTCATGTCTGCTATGCCAACAGAAAAAGTGGCTTTTTCCCACAGGATGTTATTCGGGTTGATATTCGACTGGTTTAACTCGGGAATTTTGAAACGCCCGCTTATATTGACTCGGGTGTTGTACAAGATCGCTTCGTAAATGCTCCTGTAGCGAATGTGCGGTTCTATCGCTCCCGAAATATTCAAGCTATCGGGAAGAATGTGCAGATAAACGATGCTAAACTGAAGCTTGTCCTGTTCATCTTTGTAGAAGGATTTATAGGGAACCGTAAAGAACGGTCCCGAAACGATTTGACGACAGCCCCACTTCTGGTTGATTTCCTGAACAACGGAATCCTTTCTCTCTTCTCTTTCTCTTATAATCGACGAAACCATGGCTGTCGGGATTAAAAGAATTAAGACTAAAAATCCGATGGAAAATATTTTGATGGTTGCAGAATTTCTAACAAAATCACCCATTTTATGGGTGTTTCCTTGACTTGTCATGGTTTGCTCCTGTTTGGGACGTTGCGTTCTGTGAGTTCAGTTTGTTATGTGAAGGACTGTTTGCGGGCTGGTCATGTATTGCTGAAAAAGATTCGTCTTATGGCACAAACGACAGGGTGTAAGTTCAAGGGTTCTCCTGTCAGCGAACTATTAAATAAATATCACTCATTCCAGCATCGTATCCGTAATCTAAAGCATAGACAGTCATAGTTATAGCTGTATTGTGAGGCACATATTTTGTTATGTTTACAGCTCCAGGATGCAGGCTGTTTGGTGGAACTTGTATGACTTCCGCTCCTCTATAGCTGTGCTTTTTAACTTTTCCAACGCTGAATACTTTAGTTCCCTTTGCACTATTAATAACGAACATTAAAAAGTTGTCAATATAAATTCCTGATTTTTCATTCTCCTTTGATGAAAGGTAAATCTCTTTGTCGGAACTAACGTTTAATTTTAGCTCAACTGGGTGTCTCATATGGTACGGAATGGGATCACCAAGGCTCGTATTGATGTAGACATCTGGAAATTTATTCTGTTTGAAATTCTTGGAACTCTGCCGGCTAAGTGCACTGAAGAGTTTGAATGACTGCAATCCCTGACTATCGTAAGCACTTGGCTTTCGATGCATTAGCACCATTACGTTTAGTCCCCCTTCGTTATCCCGATAATCCGTATCATGGATCCTGAACCACAAGGGTCTTCCATCAGACACGAATTGCGCTGATTGGTAAATATGATAGGGGTTGTATTCAGAGCAATAATTTATACCAAGAGAATTTTGCAGGACCGTGATTGGGGTAGGCTGACTATGTGCATTGAACTCATAGCATGCATCATTCCAAATACTGCGTTGATTTTGATACCAAATTCCCATGTAAAACGATCCGGTAACTTGGATAGAATACGTTGCTCCCTTTTGTAAATTAATAGGTCCCACATCTCTTCCATCGGAATAGACTGTTCCACTCCAATACAGATCCTGGGCATATGCACCTGAAACACCGACCAGCAGGACAGTGACAAATATCACCCCGGTTAACTTCTGCAAGCTACTCAAATGAAAATTCACTGTTATCCCCCCATTCTACTTAAATTCTCTTCAAGAAAAAAACCAATAGATCAATTACACATTGCGCAAGTTAAGAACTTGAGTGCGGGTACATTTCGATTTATTTTAACTACTTTGGTTTTAAACCACAACATCAATCCTGCAAACAAAAGTGCAAAGATTAAAAAAAGATATATTTTTTATTGTGCTTATTTTGCAACGGTGCTTTCTCCATCCTGACCTCGTGATAAAATACACTTCAGACGGGGTTCGGAGTGATTTTAAGTGCCGAGTCCGGTCTAAATACACTCAAGGAAGGCACAATTTGAACGTACAGATTTACCACAACCCAAGATGCAGCAAGAGCAGACAGACATTGGCACTTTTACAGGAAAAGAAAGCAGATATAGAGATCGTCGCTTATTTGAAAACACCTCCAACTGTTGAGGAACTGGACGTCGTTTTAAACAAACTGGGGAAAGAGCCCACGGAGATTATTCGCTCTAAGGAGAGTTTGTTTAAAGAATTGGGTCTCAAATTGGACGATGATCGCAGCAGAGAGGAGTGGCTTGCCATCTTACATGAGAACCCCAAACTCATTGAGAGACCTATTGTGATTGCGGAGGATAAAGCCGTTCTGGGACGTCCTCCAGAACAGGTACTGGATCTCTTTTAAACCTGAATACAGCCGTTGAATCCATTGCGCGAGCACCGTGGCTTCAGATTATTTTTAGTGAAAAAGCACCATCGTGATGATTCAAACAGACTATGAAAACCTCAGCTCGTCGCATGGCCAGCTCAGGCCGCGACTTTCGGGTTTCATGGCAGCGATTCAAGTCCATAAGAAAAAGGCCGACAAATGTGTCGGCCAATTATGGAGGAGAAAATGTTTTCTATTCAGTGGTTGGAAACCAATTTTTTATAGTTTCGCGCCGCTATATTACTTAACGGCATAACGCTAAAAAACTTCACTGTATTTTTAATTATTTTTTAAGTTGTCAATTATACTGGTGTTTAGGATCAGGTTTCCTTCCTCGAGAACATCGACAACAGACATACCGCGAACAACATGGCCGAAGACGGTGTATCCACCGTCAAGATGGGGTTGCGTGCTGTGACAGATAAAGAACTGGCTTCCTCCGGTATCCTTGCCTGATAAAGCCATTCCCACAGCCCCGCGATTCAATTTTAGGGGATTGATCTCACACGGAATGGCGTAGCCTGGACCACCGGAACCATCTCCCCTTGAATCACCAGCCTGTACGACAAAATCCGGTACGACGCGATGAATGGGCATGCCGTGGAAAAACTTGCTGTCGGCAAGGTGCATAATGGACGCGGTTGTTACTGGCGCCATATCTGTAGCGAGCTCAATCAGTATGGTTCCCTTTTCGGTTTGAATGTGCCAGTACTTTGGTTTGGGGTTTGAAAGGAAGGAGGCCGCCATGGCTTGCACCTCTGTGGGAATTCCAGATTCCCAGGGCGCTGAAAAGACAGGGCTGTTGCTTTCCAGCCCCAGAGCTTCAGCCGCTTTGAGACGAACTTGATAATGAGCACTGGAGAGAAGACGCTCAAGTGCCGTTCGGTAGGCTTCAGCAGGAAGAATGGCTCCCAGCGGTTTCAATGTATAGAATTGCGGCTGGGGTTCCTGGCTGATATTCGATACTATCTGGCCCAGTTCACTTTCAGACAGAGCCAGTGTGCTTTTGTCGGGCACGCTTTCGACCAGATCCGAAATGGAATCCAGAGCTGTGGCCAGAGTAAACGGGTCTTTCGACAAGAGCATTTGTTTGAACCAGACTTTTTGCAGTTCAGACGAACTTGAATAGGCAATCATTCTTTGAAGTTCCGTTCCCCGCTCCAAGTATTCTGCCAGGCGTTTGTCGTCCTTCTGACGTCGCTTCGTGCCCGATGTTTTGCCCAGACTGGCAATACCCTTGAATTGAAGCCATTTTTCATGGGAGCGTGTCCAACTGTCAATTTCAAGCAGCAGCCATTTTTTTTCAACTTGCTTTAGAGCCCGTATGACGGACCACTTGGTTGCCGGTGAAAATTGTACCCAGTGCTTCAGCAGGGTGGACTCCAGATCGTCAGGCAGTTCACTGTCCCTGAGTCGCTCAGTCAGTAGCGTTTGAACGACGTTGGGGTTGGGGTCGTTCATGTGGAAGAGGTCCGCTGTACTCAACAAGCCCTGTTTAGCCAGCAGTTTGATTGTCTGAACCCGAACACGCCAGTCAGGGTGGTTTTGCAGCACTCGCAGGGGAAGATCTGTCCGGGATAACGGCTCAGTCTGACATTGCAAAAGTACCTTGAGCTTGTTGGGGTCGTTTGATATGAGTTGATTCACTAATTGAATATAGAGCTCACGTGACAAGGTTAGCTTGCTGCGAAAAGCGCAGTAAACAGCGCTGTGCGACAGGGTGTCACCGCCAAGGACTTTTAAGGCAAAGTCATTGTAACGCTTGTCTTTGAATCGCCAGGCATACCAAAGTGAATGATCTCTGGTTTTGAGGGGCCATTTGAGCCAGATGTTGTGTATCGTTTGCAGCGCTTCGTCGCTCGGCTCTGCGGGCAATACTTTTGACAACGCCTCGAACCACCTGTTTTCATTGCCGGGCTTAACAGCCACTTTGAGCAGCATCTCAAAGGCGGAAAGAGGCGGGTCTTCCAAAGCGCCTCCGCATTCCCCACAGGCAAACAGAGCCATGGCTTGATACTGAGGATCAGCCAGATAGGGTTTAATCCACTCCAAAGCGCGGCTGTCCCCAATTTGGCCGGCTGTTAAGAGCACGGGTGTTTTGTCAAGGGATTCATGCTGGAAAAGCGGAATCAGGAGTTCCAACTGGCGCGATGTTTTGGCCTGAATTAACTGCTTGACGTGTTTTGGTATTTTGGCAACCGGTTGACTGGATTGGTTCAGTATTTGATTCAGTTCAAGGGACAGCTTTTTGCGTACATCCTGGTTTTGCGAATACAGCGCAGGACCTAAAAACAAGAATAGCAGGGTTGTTCTCCACATAACATGCCTCCTGAAAGTTATTATCTTCCATTCCCGATCAAAGTCCTACCTAAATTACACTGAATTGCGCTTGGTACCGGGATAGCATAGGCCCATTATAAAATTCGTTACAAAGGCGGCAGAGGGCTCATAACAAATGACAATTGAAAACAGGGTAGGCAGATCGACTTCCGACCTGTTGAATGGGTTGTTGGGAAGAGCTGAGCCTTTTTGTTATTTCAGAATGAAAGCAGCAATCCCATCGACCAGGCCAGCCATGAGCGGTAAATCCGGTTGACTGTAGGTTCTGAGGTTTTCCTGCCTGTCTGTCGATGCTTGTTTCATGATGTGGTTCATGCCTTCGATGAGCCGATATTCGCAAGCGGTATTGGCCTGTGACAGAATTTCTGAATCCCGGACAGGGACCTGGATGTCGGTTGTTCCCTGGATGATGAGGATGGGCTTGTTCAGTTTGGCGATTTCAGCTTTTGGGTCGTATTGGAACCAGGAGATTAAATAAGGTTGGACGCTTGGGCGAAAAAGTGCATTCATATTTTCTGGAATTTGAGGAACTAATTTTCCCTTTGCCAGTTGATCCAGAATGGAAAAGGCTTCTTTTTGGATGGAATCGGGTTGACTGGTTAGCTGCTCTTTGAGAATGAGATCTGCCGTACGTCCAGTGCCGGCAATGGAAACGAATTTTGCCACCGTATTCTGCTGGGATGCCAGCATGCCTATCAAGGAGCCTTCACTGTGACCGATGACAGTGGTTTCCCTGAGACGCTGATCGCTCTTCAGGAACTGAGACCACTTGACGACGTCCTGTACCAGGTGTTCAAATCTCAACTTGCTTTCATCCAGTTCCTGATTGAAGCTCTTCCCAATGCCCCGTTTGTCGTATCGAAGTGTGGCAATGCCCTTTTTCAACAAGCCCTCTGCGAGCATCTTCAGTGAATTATTCTTAATGAACGGGCTGTTGCCATCTCTGTCGGTGGCTCCCGATCCCGCTATAATGAGTGCAACGGGGTAGGGTGGAGCTGTGTTGGGCAGTTGCAGGATACCAAAGACCTTTCCTGTTTCCGTCTCGATATGACATTCCTCTTCTTTAAAAAGCGGAGGTGTGGGTGGATTCGTTTTCACGGGCATTCTGGTTAACTTCAAAGGAAACTCCATACCGTTTTGCTTCCAGGTGCCCTCCCACGTGTCGGTATTCAGGAACTGGCCGTGATATTCGCCTCCAACAACCTTGACTGTGAGTACAATCGTTTTCTGGTGGCATTGAACCTCATTGACCGGAATGCCCAAAGCCCCCTGATCGGGGCTGTCCATGGTTGCCGTGAGAGTGTTGTTTTCATCCTGTGACAGATGAAAGCGAACAGTCAGGCTCATCCCGGAGGCTTTCAGTTTGCCCTCCCATGAACCTGTGCAGTCAGGCTGGGACCATGCCAAACTGCCGATGGCGAACCACAGTATCGATAAGTAGTGCTTGTGTGTCATATGAGCTCCCTGAAAGTGTTTTAGATGCGGATACAAGTTTTCTCAATAAAGAAACGGCATTGGATAAAGGTTGATTGCATCCGTGTGTGTCCTTGGCTGACTTCAAAATAGACCCTATCATACCACTTTTGTGTCGTCTCGCCAAACCGGGATCGCGCGGGCATACGACGACTTGGTTTTGGAATGAATGCAGGCTGATTATTCCGTCAACCTGAAAAGAGTTTCATGATGACAATTAAGCGCATTAGAGTATATAATCATACCGAGGTTTTGGTATGGCACCGTGGAAGAAGAAATGCAGGCTCATTGAGAAAGAGTACAACAACTATATTTTTAAGCCAAAATCCATACCCATGCCCAAACTGGCTACCATTAACCTGGGGCATGACGAACTGGAAGCCATGAGACTGGTGGACTTTGAACACATGAAACAGGCAGAGGCCGCTGTGGAGATGGATGTGTCCCCTGCAACCGTTCAGCGAATCATCGAAGGCGCCAGAGAAAAAGTGGTCAAAGCGCTTGTCGAGGGTCACGCCATCGTGATCGAGGGTGGAGAATACCAGGTTAAATCAAATCGCTGATATATTCCAGAAGACTTCGCTGGAAACCGTATCCTTTTGAACTCTGCCCGGCTGAAATGCCCGTTTAGCACTTTCTGCTCTCGATTCATAAAAAGCTCATTTTTTCTCTTTACTTTTATTGATATGAGTATATACTCATATCAGTCTCGCTGTGACTCTGTCATTCTGAATTGGGGTACAGAGCCGCTTGTTTCTTTTGGATGGTATGTGATCTTGGTTTGGTGAGTTCAAGATGAAGATCGTCATTGCCAGTGGAAAAGATGGAACAGGTAAAACCACTGTTGCTTTAAATCTCGCGTATTACCTGAATGTTGTATGCGGTGAAAAGGTTCAGCTCATCGACTGTGATGTTGAAACACCCAATACCAGTCTTTTTTTATAGAAAGGAGAAAGCCATGATTATTGCAATTCCTGTAGCAAACGACAAATTGTGCATGCACTTTGGACACTGTGATGTGTTCAAATTTTTCGAAGTAGACAAGGAAAACAAAACCATTGTCAAGTCTACCAACATGGAACCGCCACCTCATGAGCCCGGTGTGCTGCCCAAATGGATTGCAGAACAAGGCGCCAGCCTTGTTTTAGCAGGCGGCATCGGCCACAGAGCCAAGCAGCTTTTGGCTGCTGGCGGAGTTGATGTGATTTCAGGTGTAACAGAGCCCGATCCCGACAAGGCAGTTCGTGATTATATAGACGGCAACCTAGCTGCCGGCGCAAACGCTTGTAATCACTAGTGTGTTGTCACAGAACAAGGCCATACAGGTGTTCCGCCTGTACAAAACGCGTAAAAAAAGAAACCAATCAAACAAACTACTGATATAGGAGGAAACTATGCCAGGACATGATGGAAGTGGACCTATGGGTCATGGAGCGAGAACAGGTCGAGGGTTGGGTACGTGCAATAACCATTCGACTTCAAAACACCGAGCGGGTGTCTACAGGGGCAGAGGAAGGGGCCTTGGTCATCGAGGTCAAGAAATGCCATTGTCTCGCGCCAGTCTTCAGGACCGTGTCAATGAGTTGGAACTGCAACTTAAAGAAGCAAAAGAAGCTCTTCAAGATAAGGAGATTCCGGAGATGGACCAACAGGCAAAAGTCGAGGAATGACAAACTGCGAATCTTCCCGCTGTCGCTGGCCGGCGCTCGATCCCGCCTGCTGTGGAATTGAAACACATGGTCAGCAAGTCAAATGAACGCGCCGGGTAAGAGCCTCACCGCCAATAACTCACCTTTTGGTGAAGAGGTGTAGCGGTCATTCTAAGAGACAGTCTATTACAAGTTGAAAGCGGATTGCTTGTCCTGAACTCTCAAGTTCAGGGTGAGCCTTCCGCTTTCTATCTTTAGAGAACCCGATCCTCCGAGCTTTTTTACTCAGGGAAAAAACACCAGCTTCAGAAAACCGGTGTTACAATGCTCTCAGCGGATTGTTAGCTTTAAGAGGAATGAATGAAAGAAAGGAACGACATCAAAAAGCTGTTTGATCTTTGGAACCAGAGCTTGTTAACCGGAAACCCCAAAGAAATGGTCAAACACTATGCACCTGATGCGGTTTTAATGCCCACCCTCTCTAACAAAGTGCGAACAACCCCCGCTGCCATTGAAGATTATTTTGTCTTCTTCCTGGCCAGAGAACCTGTGGGTCACATTGATGAATCGCACATTCAATTATTCGGCGATTTAGCCATTCATTCCGGGCTCTACACCTTTACTTTCCAAGATCAAACCTCTTCCCAGGCCAGATTCAGCTTTGTCTACAAAAAAGAAGGCAAATCCTGGCTGATAGTGGAGCACCATTCCTCTCTCATGCCTGAGGGGTAGCGGTTAACGGGCGATAAAATGGGCGGCTATCTTGGTTTAAGTGATGTATCATTTGTAAAGAGACAAGTGGAAAAGGCATATCTTTTCAAGCGGAAATGCCCTTGAAGATATCGGCTTCACAAGGTGTTTATCCCGGTGAAAAACGTTTTTTTATCTGAAAAAGCGGAAGTTCTTCCTTTGTCAATCCCAGCTGAAAGCAATTTAAATGGTGTCTGTTTTCTTGAACGCCATTTCATAAATGAAGGGCTGTAAAAACTAACGGGTTCCAAGCCTGAAACCGATTACAGGCATAACATTTTAAAAGTCATTTAAACAATCGCAATTTAGTACCAGAATAACATCCTTTCTTGTGCTGGGCAGGGATTGTGTTATTCTTGATGGAATTCAATACGAGGTACATGAATGACAGAACAGCAAACCTGGAAATGGCAGAGTGAAGATTTGCAGACCGTATGCGCTGCATTTAACCACACATGTGACCGGCTGCCGCATGCAAAGGCCCAGCTTTTTAACGCCGATCTCTACGGCGGTGACAGTCAGGGTGTTATGACCTGGTCGCAGATGAGAGAGCGGGTTGACGCCATTGCCTGTGGGTTGATGAGCATGGGATTGCAGAAAGGGGATCGAGCGGCCATTATGTCCAACAGCTCGCCCTACTGGACGCATGTGGATATGGCGATGTCCAACTGCGGGGTGGTGAGTGTTACCATCTATCCCACCTTGTCCATTCAGGAAGTTACCCACATTGTCAATGATTCCGGTTCGCGTTACCTGTTTGTAGGCAATGAGGATCTGCTTGAAATGGTTCTCAAGGACAGGGACAAAATGCCAGGTCTTGAAAAAGTCATTGTCATGCGAAGGGAGTACCAAAGTCAAGGTACGAGAGTGATGGGGCTTGGAGAGTTAATCCATGCTGGTCACAGCTGGAAAAAGGATCACGCCGCGGACTATGCGGCCAGGCAGGAATCCATCGAGATTGAGGATCCCTTTACCCTTCTCTACACGTCGGGAACAACCGGGCAAAGCAAGGGTGTTCTGCTCTCTCACTGGTGTGCCTCTTCACGCATGTCGGGTGTCAATGAGGTTTTTGAACAGGCCGGCATGACCATTGACGAAAACGATGTGGGTCTCTGCTTTCTCCCTCTCACACATATCTTCGACCGCGGGTCATTGCAACTGATGGCGCTTTTCAACGGGGCAACCATAGCCTATGCCGACGCGCCTGGCACGCTTTTGGAGGATATGCAGAAGTACAATCCCACCTGGATTAATTGTGTTCCTCGTCTCTATGAAAAGATCTACATCACCTTCCAGCAGAAGATGGCGCAGAGCAGACTGAAAAAGTTTTTGTTCAACTGGGCTTTTGCCGTTGGTCAAAAGGCTCTCGAGTACAGAAAAGACGATCAGGGAACCTATGACATGTCACCCCATTGTGATTTCGTGTCCAGAATGCCCCGGGGCTTGAAATTGAAGTATCGAATGGCAGACAGGCTTTTCGCCAAAATTAGAGCCCTGTTTGGTGACCGGTTCAAATTTTCCTTTTCGGCCAGTGCGGGTATCGCGGCTGATCTGCTGGAATTTTATTACACCCTGGGCATTGCCATTTGTGAAGGTTACGGCTCGACGGAGAGTTTCAATGCCTGTCTTCTGAATCCCATTACCAACTGCAAACCGGGGTTTGTAGGGGTGAACGCCAATGGCGGCTGGTCCCGCGTTGCGGAAGACGGCGAACTGGAAATCAAAGGTGCCGGTATTTTTTCAGAGTACCTCAATGTGCCGGAAGAAACCCAAGAGGCCTTTACCGAAGATGGCTGGTTCAAGACAGGTGACCTGGTGGAAAAGGATAAGTACGGGTATTACAAAGTGGTGGATCGAAAAAAGGCCATTATCTGTACGGCTCTCGGCAAGAATGTAGCCCCGGCTAAAGTTGAAAAACCGTTTTCAACAAGCACATTTGTGGAGCAGGTTTTCATTGTCGGCGATGAGCGGAAATTCATTTCGGCACTCATTGTGCCCAGCTTTGCCTATTTCATCGACTACTTTGAACGACATGGAATTGCTTACGACAAGAACGCGCTCTCCTGGTCCAACACGGCGGGTGTTGAACTCTGTATGTCGGTGGGTGATGACTTTATTCAGCAGCCAGTCGTCATCGAGAAGGTTCAGCAAGAAGTGAATCGAGCCAATAAGTGCCTGGAAACCCATGAAGAAATAAAGCAATTCCACATTTTGAAGAGCCGTTTTTCAGAACAGAACGGTCAACTGACCCCCACTCAAAAAACGAAGAAAAGAGTGCTGCTTGAGGTGTATGGCAAGCAAATCGATGCCATGTATCAGCGAAGCAGGCCTCAAACGTGAAGATGACGGTATGCTGACAAAAGACCCATGAAGACCCAGATGGTTATTTCGGTTCAGAGGGAGAAAAAGGAAAAGCCGCTGTGATCATCACAGCGGCTTCTTTGGAATCAGTTAGAATCGGGTTGTAACTTGGTGTTACGAGCTCACTTTTTTGAAATGAGTTTGCCTAGCGCTTCACCTTCAGGGGTAACCAGTTCTTCAACTTTGTCTGTGCATACATCAGCTACGATGATATTGCCAACCTCAGTGTGAACATCCTTGAAGAGACCCAGTTTTTCCATACCCTTGGTCTGGTGCTGGTTGTCTTCAGTGGGAGTGACGTAGTGAACGAAAGAGACTTTGTAGCGGTAGAGCAGGTAGAGTTGAAGTAAGGTCATCAGACGCTTTTGACGGTAGTCGGTGTTAAACGTGTTCTGATCGCGAACGGACATGATATTCAATCCCTTGCGATCGGAAATCGTCGTAAAGACCACGTTGGCCTGTGTCTGGCCTGACTCGTTCTGGATACTCAATTCCAGTATGTCTGATCCTGCAATATGCGGGCGAAGTTTGACTTTCAGCTTACCCTGCACGTTGTTTTCCTCAGACCATGTTGCCAGCCAGCTTTCAAGCAGCTTCTTGGGAACTTCAGTGTAAACAAGGTGCTGGAATTGGGTGGACCCTTTACCCATGGCTTTGGTGGTAGCAGTTCTGCCAGAGGAGGCAACCAGTGCGCCGTCCAGGCGTTTCCCGCCAACCAGAGTTTGAGGTGTCTTGTAGGGAGATTCAAGCAGGCGCAGTTTGCGCTGCAATTTGGCCAGAGCCAGCATGCCCTCTTCCATCAGGGCGGTGGCGAATTCCTCGGCCGCAAGACCGTCAATTTGGTGGCCACCGTAAGTGATGAAGTTAAAGACAAAGCCCAATTTGCCGAGCTCTTCGGGGAAGTCGCTCATTTCCTGATCGGTCATGCCGGTGGTGTCCCAGTTAAAGGAAGGCGACAGGTTATAGGCCAGCATTTTTTCGGGATAAACGGCGTGGATGGCTTCAGCGAATTCCTTGGCGTCTTTTAAGTCAGCCGTTTTGGTTTCCATCCAGATAAGGTCACAGAAAGGAGCGATGGCAAGGGACTTGGTGATGGCGTATTCAATGCCGCCTCGTATTTGATAGTAACCTTCCGGTGTGCGTGCCAGTTCCATGTCCCATACGGGATCAACACCCATGCTCTGAGCCTTGGTTTTGGCTTCACTGTGGGAAACCGATTTGGCATAGGAGCGCCATTGGTCTTCGTTCATGTCGAATTCTACTCCTTCTTCGGAGCGGAACTTCATGGCATCGACAACCGCGTCGGCATAGGTCTTTACGCCGCCATCTGTTTCCCAGGCGGCCAGGAAGAGGTAACTTGCCTCGTCAATCAGTTTTTCAATGGCAACGGGTTCTGACTTTTTGGCGGTTTCAATGGCTTCGTCAATTTTTGAGAGAATACCTGCTTTTTTAAACCAGCTGTAGGCTTTTTCATATTCCGAGTCCGAAATATTGTAGAGCTGATGGCCATTGACGTCCGTTAAGCCAGCGTCGAAAAAGCGCTTTAACACGGCCAGAGCACCCAGTTTGTAGCTTGGTACGACCAGGTTGGTGGCACCCAGGATGTAGTAGTGGTCGCGGCCGTCGCCGTTGTTGTCCAGTAAGGTGGCCGCTTCGGCATCCGTTCGGGCGACAATAAGGCCTTCGACACCCATGACATCCAGTTGGAAGCGAGCCGAGTTCAATCTCTTGATCTGCTCATCCACCGAAACGAGCACCTTTCCGCCCTGGTGACCGCATTTCTTGGTGCCCGGACGTTGATCTTCAATGTGATAGCCCGTTACGCCCACTTCAACAAAGCGGCGAACAAGGTTCCTGACATGAGCGTCACCGCCGTGTCCTGTATCGGCGTCTGCAATGATGAAAGGACGGTAATCAATTTCAGGGGTTGCTTTTCGCTCTTCTTCCGTCATGCGGGCTCGTGCGTATCTCTGATTTTTGTCGGCTGACAACAGGGCTCTTACCAGTGTCGAGGCTTCATCGGGAACCTGACTGAGTGGATAGCTGGCTAAATCAGCGCTCTGATCTTCTGTCACTGATCCCTTGGCAGATGTGGCCCAGCCGCCCAGGTAGATGCCTTTGATGCCCATTCGCTTCATCATAACCACCTGACCCGGTGAGTAAGGACCGAAAGTGGTAATGGACTTTTGCTGGGCGAACTGCTCTCTGAGGTAGGTGTAGAATTCGCTTGCGGCGTTTTTGGCAATTGAGTACTCACGGCGAATGGTGCCGCGTTGCTCGACCACTTGACGGGCGGAATACAACCGCGTTATTTCCTTGAAGCGGGGCTTGTTGAACCACTCCTTTGTTGCTTGAATTTCCTGAACCATTTCTTTCATGACGTTCTCCTAATTATTGTACTTTAAAGTCGAGGTTTTCGGTGATTCGATCACCGTTTTCAGAGAGGCACCGCATGTAACGAGCAATGCGCTGCTTGCCTGTTTCCAAATCGTGATTGTTGAGATTGATGTTTAATAAGTCAATGTACCAAGGGCACTTAACCGGATCTGTGATATAAGATGAAACGATTTCTTTTACGATGGGCAGGGTCGTGGTTTTGGAACGGTCGTGTACATCTCTGTTGGTTGCCTTGAGCAGCTTGTCGTATTCTTCTTCCATGAGTCTTTCAAATAACTCGAGGGTGAAAACATCGCCTTTCTTGCAGCCTGTTTCAGCGTCATCTTCTGTGAGCTGTGCTTTTTTATGAAGCCACTCCCACAGGATACTCATTCTAATTTCGCCTGTGGCGGCATCTTCCATGAGATAGAGAATATCGTCATTCCCGAAAAAGTCAGCGGGTTTCAAGGCCGCTGCCTGGAAGCCTTCGCCAAAAGCGTTGCCGTACTGCAGAGCCACACTCAAGAGATTGCGCGCGCCGCGAATGGTGCGGGGTGCCGGTTCGAGTAAGTGCAAACCATCAGCATCCGCCTGGGTGTAGGTTAAAGCCGGAAACTTTCTTCCCAGTTGATTGTCTTTGCCCACTTTTTCCCACACGGGGCGAATAATGTGGACCATTCTCCAGTGAGCGACCCATTTTCCACTGGCACCTTCCTGCTCTTCGCGAACGGCACCGGCCAATGCCCGCTTCATGCTGTCGGCAATGCCTTTTTCAGAACCCACGGGAATGTTGGGCTCCATGCCGCCCTGCCAAAGCGCGAAGTTGCCGTTTTTATCCGGCGTGTTGACACAGCGGCGTACGCGGTCTTCGTAGTTTCTCATGTAGCCGTAAGTCATGGTGATGGATTCAATGTTGGGGTTAATAAAGGAATCATCCCAGGCTACAGCGTCTGAAACAGAGTTGATGTAGTCCCAGCGGCCTGTGTTGTAGCCCACAAAGTGTAAGCCAAGAGCGGCCCGTATTTCCATTAACTGGAAGGCTTCTTCAATTTGTTCCACCAAAACATAGGCTTTTATGGTGCCAACCGGCAAGTCGATCTGCTCTTCAATGGAAGTCAGAATGAGGTTCCAGAAAGCGGCTTCTTCCGCTGTTTGTATTTTGGGCAGGTAGAGAACGATGGATGCACCTCTTTTCTGCAGCTGGGCGTAATTGTTGACGACAAAGGTGACGGCATCGACAAGTGAGGCCGAAAGTCCGCGGCCCAGGTGATCCCGAATATGGCGATCGTCCAGGTGTAAACCGCGTGCCCGGAAAATGAGCGTGGTGAAATCCAGCTGCTCCTTCCAGTCTTTTACAATCTCATGACCAAAGAACTCGCGTCCCCAGGTGTTCATCTCTTTTGAAACCTGTTCTGCTGCTGTCAGGAAAACGGGATCTCTGTTGATGGCCAGTTTCAGGTTCCGCTGATTGTCCAGAGACATCGATGATACCTGACCCAATGCGTCTTCACCGTCGAACATCCAGCCATCCGCTCCAGACAGGAGAGCATAGGCGATGTTCCTGATGCTCTTTTCAACGGGTGAGTTCGGCTTGGCGCCAGGACCCGTGCCCTGTATCCATTGCCTTTTTAAATCGTCTGGAATGACAGGACCTTCAAATTGACCCTGACGGGCCTGTTCCACTGTGAGCTCGGTTCCCGGAATGATGGAAGCCGGATCGAGGAATTGAATCCGCTCTTGTTTCTTCTGCCGGTCAAGCCGGCGCTTCATGCGCTTTTGCATTAATTCCAGGCGCTTGGTGTTCAACGGCTCCAGTTTAACCAGGACATCCAGAACCTCCGGCGTGTAAACATCCGCATAGGACTCTAAAAGCCCGTCCCGGATGGTAATTGTTTCTTTCACTCGTTCGTGTGCCATGTTCTCTCTCCTTATCTACACAATCTCGTTCCTGCGATCATTTTGACAACCTGCGTCATTTTACATTCACGAATCGGTCTTATCAAGCGAAAATTCGCTAAAAGTGAATTTTTGTTGATTTGCTGGTGTTCGCTCCTTATAATATGGCTGGCTGAGGATGTGATTCAGGTCGGGTACCTGACACTTTGCCTGGACAGTGACCTGAAGTTTTGTCCCGGAAGAAGGGAGCAAGTATGAAGCCGGTAACGGGAGATCATCTTAAACTTGTGTTTGGCTTAAAGTTGAAGCAGGTACGTCAGGATCGAGGGCTTTCATTGAAGCAGGTAGCCGGGAAGACAGGCTTGTCTGTTTCCTATTTAAGTGAAATTGAGAGCGGCAAGAAGTATCCCAAGCCAGAGAAACTGATTGGCCTGGCCAACGCGCTGCAAGTTCCCTTCGATGATTTGGTTTCCATGAAAATGGGGAAAACACTGAACCCGCTGATGGAGTTGCTGGATTCTTCTCTGGTCAGGGAGTTCCCGTTCCACATGTTTGGAATTAACATACGCAGTCTTGTGGATTTAGCGACTGTTTCACCTGAGAAAACGGGTGCCCTTGTGCGAACGCTTACCGAGTTTATTCGCACCTATGATTTGAAGTTGGAAGATTTTCTGTTTGCGGCTCTTCGCAGTTATCAGAAAGTGAATGGCAATTACTTTGAGGAGTTGGAGCAGGAGGCCGCTGACTTTGGGAAAGAGCACGGTATCGTACGCGCCTCATTGCAGGAAAAATGTGAGATTTTTCAGAAAGCGGTGGAGAGCGCGAATACGGTCATTGACAGTGAAAACCTGACAAACTATCCCGATTTAATGGATTTGCGAAGTGTTTATGTGAACAGCAAGCCGGCCAGGCTTTTGTTGAATCCGGAGTTGAGGGTGTCCCAAAAGGCGTTTATCCTGGGACGGGAAATAGGTTATCAAAGATTGGAGCTCAAACAACGCCCAAAGACCTCATCCCTAATGAAAGCGACCCGTTTTGACCGTGTACTGGACAACTACAAGGCCTCTTATTTTTCAGGTGCCATGATCATTCCAGAACGGGTTCTTGTGGCCGATCTCAAAACCTGGTTTAACCATAAAAAATGGAATCAAAAGCATTTGCGTGGATTGCTGTCGTGTTATGGCGTGACCCCTGAAATGTTCCTCTATCGTCTCAGTCAGGTTCTTCCGCGTCACTTTGGTTTAAAGGACATCTATTACCTCAGGTTCAATCACTCAAAAGACGGCAAATACTACAGGTTGATCAAGGAACTCAATATGTCTCAATTGGCCATGCCCAGCGGAATCAATCTCTATGAGCATTATTGTCGGCGCTGGCTGTCTATCAGACAACTGGAAGAGGCCGTTTCGGGCAAGGGGGCCAGCGACGAACCTGTGATCGAGGCGCAGCGCTCGCATTTCATTGATCAGGATTTAACCATATTGAACATCAGTATCCTGAGGCCTCTTTACCTCAAACCGGATTCTTTTTCCAGTATGACGCTTGGAATTGTTTTGACAGAGAAGGTGAGTCAAACCATTCACTTTGCCTTTGATTCATCTATTCCCGATGTGGACGTTAATGAGACTTGTGAGAGGTGTTTTATGTCCAAAGATGCCTGTGGGCAGAGGGTTGCTCCGCCCTTTGTTTTCAACGAGTCCGAAAGGCTTAAGACTCGCGAAAACTCGCTCAAGTGTCTATTGAGGGATTTTGGTGAAGTGTGACATTTGGATTAGGTATCAAATTCCTCGGCAATTCTATTCAGCCCTATGGCCACTTCCCGCATAGTTTGAATGTTTACCCGCATTTCATTGGTCGCTTTCGCGTTTTCAGCTGAATGTTGGGCCACTTCATCCATATCTGTGGCGATGTCGATGACTAATTGGGAACAACTATTGACATTCCTGTTTACCGAAGTAACCCCTTGGGACGTTTTTACAATGTTTTGAGTGATTTCCTGAGTGGTAATAGACTGCTCTTCAACCGCTGTTGCAATGACACAATTGATCTCATTCAGGCTGCTTATAACCTTGGTTATTTCGCGGATACTGGCGATAGAGTGCAGGGAGTTATCCTGAACGCGACTGATTTGATCTTTAATGTCCGATGAGGCTTTTGCCGTTTGTCGCGCCAAGTCTTTGATCTCATTGGCAACTACCGTGAAACCTTTTCCCGCTTCACCCGCTCTAGAGGCTTCGATGGTAGCGTTTAATGCCAGCAGTTTAACTTGCTCTGAAATGGCCATAATCGTTTCAACAACCTTGCCAATATCCGCAGCTGAATCACCCAAGACATCCATTTTTCCGGAAGTGTCAGCTGCCTGCTCGACGGCTTTCTCCGAGATTTGTTTGGCTTTTTCCGTGTTGCTGGCTATTTCCTGAACAGTAGCGTCCATTTCTGTTGCCGCTGTCGATATGAAGGCGGCGTTTTCGGCTGTTTGCTTTGTTGCAGTCGCGATTTCTTCAAGTTGATTTTTTATGTTTTCGATAGATGCACTCACATTTTCCGAGCGATTAGAGGTTCCTTTCGCGTTGGCAGCAAGAGATGAGGAGAGCCGCCCCAGTTTTTCAGAGTCCGTATTGACTTTCAAGCTGCTATGGTGAATCTCCATCAAGACACCTTGAATCTTTTCGGTGAATTGATTGAAACTCTGGCCAAGTTGGGACATTTCATTGTTTCCGCTGATGGGAACACGGCTTGAGAGCGGGGCCTCACCGCAAGTGATTTGGGTCATAACGTCCACTAGTTTTTCGAGAGGACGGAAGATGGGCAAGGTGACAAGAAACCACAGCAAAAAGACAAGCAGGCCCACAACAAGCGTAGCGATCAATAACCAGTTACTGTTTCTTTTGCCAATTTCTCCAATTTTACGGACGGTGGCTGTCACTTCACTCTGTTCCACTTCTGCAGAAATGATCCAGTCCCAGGCTTGAAAGTAGATGAACCTGGATACAAATTCTCTTCCAGTCTCCTCATTTACAAAGAGTTGTGATCCCACTTCTGCTTCTTCGAGCTTTTTTGCTTGAGCAATTCGCTCAGCAAAGTAGGTTTGCTTTTTATTGTCAATTTCGGGACCAACGATGGGATTCCCTTTGCTGTCGTGGATCCAAACATGTCCCGACCTGCCAACGTGAATAGCTTCAATGGCTTGTTTTAAGCCTTCAATTCGGTTTTGTGGAATACCGACGTAAAAAGCACCGATGATGTGATCGCTTTGATCCACCAATGGCATGTAAGCGGTAATATACCAGGCATCGACAACAAAGGCTCTGCCCCTGTATGTTTCGCCTTTTAAAAGAGTGGAAACAACCGGGTTTGCGGATCCATCCGGGTTTACTACGGGAATGTAGGTCCCAACAGCTCTTTTACCGTTTCTTCCAATGACATTGGTTGCAATTCGCAACATGTCGCCCTTTTGGTTCATTCGTTGAAAAACAGTACAGGTGACTCCCATGAGTTCTTGAACCTGGTCTACCAGGGGAACGGCCATTTCAGGAGAACGTACCTGTCCAAACCCATCCTGCCCTAATTGCATTTCTGCCAGGTTGATGGTTACAGGTGATTTTGTGTACTGGTTGATTGCATCCCAGGTGGCTGTCTCTTCGCTTAAGTGAATTCCACCTTGATCCTGCATGAGTTGAACGCCCACATGCAGCGAATTGACGATGCTTTCCTGAGTTAGTTGCTGATGCGAACGAGCTAGTAAATGGAGCTGATTGACAATGTGATCGAGATCGGCATAGGCTAGAAAAAGACTTTCTTTTTCCGCCAGTTCCATCATATTTCTGTTCTGATATTTTACCAGTGCAAAAACAAGTAAAAGCGGTAAGATGGTTCCCGTTACACCTATTGTGATTACTTTTGTTTTAAGTTTCATATCGTACTCCATATAATCCATATTGAAATACTCATGGTGATTTATCGGAAAAATAGAGATTAAACTTGAGTGTAAAGTGTAAAATAAAAACGACTTCTGCGTAAATAGCATCAACTGCATTCAATCTGTTCTACCATCTGTTCCGAAGAAAAAAGCACAAAACCCACAACCCCAATAATGCCAGCAACTTATAAGTAAGTTTGGTGAACAAACAAAAGTGTGAGAGGGGGAGCTGCTAGTTTTTTCTTGGGGGTAGATCAGTGGGCAGGAATCGTCATGGGCCCAGGTTTTAGATTGGAAAACAGGTTTTGGACTTGAAAGCGGCGGTTTGATTCAGGCGCTTACTCACCAGGGGCGGATGGATCATCAGGTGTTTTGCCAAGCGCTTCATAGGCAAAAGAGAGAATAATCGCTACGAGTTCGTATAAATCTTCGGGAATTTCCTGCATGTAATCCAGTTTCATGAGTTGTTCAACCAGGGATTGATTCTCATAAATCGGCAGGTTCAATTCCCTGGCAATAGCCAGTATTTCTTCCGCTATGACGCCTTCCCCTTTGGTGACGACAACAGGTGCTTTTGTTCCTTGGTGGTATTGGAGAGAAACCGCTTTTTTGGTTTTATTCATTTTTTATCCTGGTAAATAGAATCGCGCCGGATGAATCGCGTTTAAAACAACCGTTTATCCACTGTTTCTCTTCAAGGAGGATGCCATCCACACGAGCCGCGATACGATGCCAATGACCGTTGAGGTAGATACCCAGATGGGCTCTGTCATTTCCCAGCTTCAGGATTCTGGCTTTCAGCTTGACGTTAAACGGTATCATGAAGACTTTTTAACGATCTGATTGAGTCTGATGGCCAAATGTTTAATTGAAAATGGCATGACAATGACCTCAATGGGTTTGTAGACCGTTAACTGGGAAATGAGCTCTTTGGTCGGCTTGTTTGCAAGCACAACAACGGGAATTTTTGAGTCGGTTTCTCTCAGTGATTTTAACAGGAAAAAGAGATCGGCATCATTCGTTTGAAGCTCGGTCAGAATCAAACTGAAAATTTGGCTTTTCAGCTTCATAAGAGCCGCATAACGGTCTTTTACAGAAATAACCTGAAATCCATGTGGGCTCAGGATATCTTCAAGGTCCACACGCTTGTAAAAATCTGGTTCTATAAAGAGTATTCGTTTCATGATTTCCTTATCGTCCGGAGTTCCAATTTCTCAAGGAGGTTTTATCCGTTTGAGTTGATCCACTTATGGTGTTGTCTTCAGGTGGCGACAGGCGTGATGGTGATAGCCCATTTTTCAGCACGGTTATTGAACCACTTTCAGGTAGTTGTGCCAATATACCTCATGTCCAACTAAAACACCAATGAACTCAAAACTTATATTTCAATCCAATGGAAACCATGCGGCCATCGGCTTCTATTTTCTGTTGGTCGTAGGGCTCTTCTCTTGTGAAAAACCAGCGGGCGTCGACGGTTAGGGAAAGACCTTCGCTGTTGTAGAGACCAAGAAAGTCAGCACCAAAACCGGCGTAATAACCAGCGTCTCCAACCGCTTCCGAGCCATAGTAATCACTGGAGTAATGGGAGTAATAATAGCCCAGGCCACCCATGACATAAGGTCGAAAAGGATTGTTATATAAAGGGGAAAAGGTCATACCCGCTTGGAGTGCTGTGGTTTTTCGTTCAAGGGGAATACTAATGGCGATATTGGAGACGAAAATAAGAAAATCGGCGTTTTGAAAATCGACCGATGCGTCCAGGCTCAGTCCGGGCAGCAGATAAAGCCCGCCAATGACGCCCAAGTTCCAGCTCCCTTCGTCGTCTACTTCTTCCAGTTCAATGTAACCGGTTCTAAGGCCAAGGTATCCGCTGGCGTGATTCTGCGACAATCCCGTGAGTGTAACTATTGAAATTGCTGTCAATATGAATAACCTGCGCATTGTCCGCTCCTTGACCTGATCTAAATTATGGCATTAATAGGAAACTATACCACGATAATCACGGTCCCTGCATGACAAAAATTTTTAAAAATGAATGGCTGAAAAAAAGAACCTCAATTTTATCCGGCATAAGCTATTGAATGACGGTCATTTTGTTTTGGAACAATCATCTGTGGATCATGAATCAGCGGTGGTAAGTCTGCGGGAAAACCACATTCCCGACTGTCCTTTTCCTTTCACGTTACCTTCCTTTATCGGGGCAATTATTTCCCACTGGTCATAATTTGCTTTTTGATCCTCACGGCTGATATATTTACAAATAAAACAAATAAAATGATTTATGTGGATTAAAGGCGTCGGCATGTTTTTTGCTGATTGTGTACTGAACAAGGCATAAGGAGTAAAAAATGCCGGAAGTATCAGGAGTCACAAGCGGTTTCGGGTTTACTTATGATGAGCCCAAAACCAATGAGCTGGGTCAGGAAGCCTTTTTGAATTTGTTGACGACTCAGCTTCAGTATCAGGATCCTCTAAACCCGCAATCCGACACGGAGTTCATCGCGCAGCTTGCGCAGTTCTCCTCTCTGGAGCAATTGAGGTCTGTGAATGCCAATCTGGATACCATCGAGCTTTACCAGATATCACTGAACAATTCCAATGCGCTCCATCTTGTGGGCAAGGAAGTGAACATCTCTGACGCCATGATGGAGCATGAGATGGGTCAAACGCACGAGGTGAAGTACACCGTTCCCGCTGGTGCAGAGACGATTACGGTTACAGTGCACGATGAAAATGGCCGGGAAGTTTATACACAGGAGCTGGATGGAACAGAGCCTGGGGAATCGGAATTCATCTGGCAGGGCGTGAACACAGATGGTGAGCCGGTTGCGGATGGCACCTACACGATCTCGGTAAAAGCCTTTGACGGTGATGGAAACAGCATTGATCTGAATGTGTTACAAAGACGCAAGGTGGATGGTCTGGCTTATGAAAACGGTCAGATTCTGTTAATTGTGGGAGATCGGAAATTGCCCATTGATGGGGTCAGCGAAGTCTTCGGCGGCTCTTCGTCTTCGGCATTTGGTGGACTAAAAGCGGGTACAAGTTTTAAAAACGATTATCAAACAGCGTATCAGCCAGGCCTTTTAGAAAGGGCATACAGGAGGTAAGGAAGCATGTTATTAGGATCATTTTATACGGGATTATCGGGATTGAGAGCCAACGCGAAGGCCCTCAATGTAATTGGCGACAATCTGGCCAATGTCAATACGGTGGGTTTTAAGAAGAGGGCAGCTAATTTTGCCGAAATTATGTCCAGTAACACGGGCACCCAGAATGCTGCGGGCAATCCCATTCAAATAGGGTTAGGTGTCAGAACAACTGAAATTATTTCCAGTTTTGAGCAGGGTTCCATTCAAAGTACGGGCATTGCCTCTCAGCTTGCCATTGATGGAAACGGTTTTTTCGTTCTCAATCACGGTAATGAGGAAACGTACACCCGGGCTGGAAACTTCACGCTGGATAAAGAGGGTTATCTTGTCAATCCAGCTTATTCGAGGGTGCAGGGCTATATAGGTAAAAGAGCGGATGGAACGATTGATACGGCCAGTGCCCGTACGGATATCAAGGTGGATCTTGGCGGTATATCCGATCCCAAATCAACCAGTATTGTGCGGTTCCTGACCAATCTTGCCGCCAATGCTGAAGATGGAGACGAATTCCAAACCAGTGTTGAGTTTTTCGATTCGCTGGGTATCTCTCATCAAATGACGGTTACTTTTACCAAAACGGCCAATGCCGGTGAATGGAATTACCAGGTTGACCTGGACGATGGTACCATTACTTCAGGGAATGAGACCGGTACTCTGCAGTTTGATAACATGGGTGTTTTAAATGCACCGGCAGCCGATATCGATTTTACCATTGATAACTATGCATCCGGTGCTGCTCCACAGACAATTAAATGGGATTTAATTGACGATAGCAGTGGATCATCGTACCTCTCGGGACAGGGAACGGCTTCGAGCAACGGTACGCTTTTCCAGGATGGATACGGAGCGGGCGTTCTTCAGGATATCGGATTCCGGCAAGACGGCACGATGTTTGGCTATTTCTCCAACGGTCAGACTGTCGATCTGGGAAGACTGGCACTGGCCACCTTTAACAACCCGCATGGTTTGCGCCAGGTTGGCAATAACCAGTATCTCGGAACAGCCGCTGCTGGACCTGCCTCGGTAAGTGTTCCCGGCTCGGGCGGCAGAGGCGTTACCATCAGCCATTCCCTGGAAAACTCCAACGTGGACATGGCGGAGGAATTCACCAAAATGATTATCAACCAAAGGGGATACCAAAGTAACTCCAAGATCATTACAACGGTTGATACCCTGCTTCAGGAAACTCTGAACCTAAAGCGTTAGAAAATGACGGCAGTCAAATAACCCGCGTTCCATTTTGCTGATGACAGAAAGGTGGAACGCGGGTTTTTATTTTATCCAGACAATCCATGTTGTGCCTGGGTCAAGTTTTTTCTCTACAGTAATTAACGACCAACTACAGCGGACATGTGACGTCCTTTCCGATCTCCAAAGAGTTCAAAGCCGGCAATGAGCTGATTACTTGAACATCGAACCCAACCCGCATTGGCCGGAATTTGATCCAGTTTAAAGAGTTCTGTTACCAAAGAGACGAGTTTTTCATTGGATTTGAGGTTGCGAGTGGTTTCGTGTAAAACATCACCGCTGTCGGATATCATTTGGAATGTCAAGCTTGCGTTGTTTTCAGAAATATTAACCACAGAGACGCCGTGCCAGCTTAGACCTGTTGTATCCAGATGGGGGAAACAGATTTCTTTCTTGAGGCCATTGAGACCTTCCAGGCCGGCCAGGCGTTTATTGTCATGCGTGCCGAAAAGCTCATAGCCCACAATGCCTTGATCGGCTTCAATCTTGATCCAGTCGATATTGGCAGGAGAACCGATATCCGCGAGCATGTTGGTCGCTGTATCCACAAGCTTTTCATTCGGGCCCATATTGTAATCCTTTCGGCCAACAACACTGCCGCCATCACCATAGGCGATTAATCTGAAGGACAATTGCTGATCAGTCGGGTTGACAATGGCCAGTCCAGTCCAGAACTGTTCAATGGATCTGGCGATGTGAGTGAAGTAAATGTCGTTTCTGATGAAGGTGAAATTGGGATTGTCCTGACCGTTGTCATCGAGCAAGAGACCCGCCGTTTGACGGTTTCCGTCAACTTTTCCAAAGATTTCAGCTCCCGCCAGGCGGATCTGGCTGTTGTTTTCTTTGAACACACCCCATTCTCTTTCAGGCAAAACACCGTCAAACTTGTCGAGCATGGAAAATTCATCCTTTGAAAACCTTTTGCTGGTTTTCAATTCTTTTTCAACTGCTCCAGTTACGACAGATGAATTGGAAGTCTCTGCTGAGCCATTGATGACCTTGGCAAGGGTGTACCACTGTTCTGTTCTTTGCGCGATATGAGGCACATACAGTTCAGAAGTCAGCTTTTCGGCTCCGTGCATGGCGTAGCTCTCCAAACCGTCATGGCTTTTAGTGTAACTGTATCCAACCAGATGGTGTGAAGCATCGATCCGCACCCATGACACACGCTGTTTGTTCTGTGGAAAGAGTTCTGGAATGGAAGACATCACCCTCCCATGAGCCGAAATCTGCAGAGGCACTTTTTCAAGTACTCCTCCGTTGACGTCATAAGCGATGATTTCGGCGCTGACGTCTTCATTGGATGGATTGACCATGCCAAGATCAGTGTAGTAGGTTGTATCGTTTTTGATATCGGGAAAGTAGAGCGCGGCATTGGATACATCGATACCCATTCCAAAAGAAAGGTCGCCGTGTGTTATTTGCTTTTTCCCGTTTTCCGTCGGATCAAAGACAATGTAGTAGCGACCAGTTCCGAGGTCGCTTAATTGAATACTTGTTTTTCCTGAAAAGGAACCCGTTCCCAATGCAATGCGGTCGTCGTTGTAGAGCGTTACACTTGCTGGCGAATCGTAGTCGAAGTGCAGTTTCAGGTTCTGTCCCGGCTGATCCAGCTGGATCAGGAAGTACTTTTTACCGTCGATCTGATTATCACGGTAATAGCCTGCAGGCATTTCTACGGCCGTTTCAAAGGAGTTGTTCCCCGATATTTCGGGAATAGCTTCAACCCAGATCTCCCTTTTCTCTGAGACAGAAGAAATGCTGTCATTGTAGGGATGCGTTGCATGGAGGACTACATCGTAGCGGCCGGGTTCTTCAAAACTGTATTCGCCCAGAGTGGTTTGCCTGATTTTCAAATTAAATTCCGGTGATCCCTGTTTGGTGATTTCCCATACAAAAAACTTTTTGTAAAGACTCCCACGTGGCACTGTTCCCTCAAAGTAGACTGTTTGGCCAGGTTGAATTCTCAATGTTTTGGCAGGGTGGATGATAATGGGTTGGGGAATGGTTTCGTTGTCTACGATTAAAAAACTGGTTGATTTCTTGTCGATGTATTCACCGTCAAACGCAAACATATTCAACTGATAGCGCCCTTCATTTTCAATGACGATATCCCTGGCTCCTATCCCTTCCAGGAAATAACCATTATTCATGCTCCAATAAACACGACCTTCCCCATCTTTGCTGGAAGACATTTGTTTCAAGTTCGGTGTGCAGGAATCAAACCAGGTATCGGGATCGATAACTTCTCCGCAGATGTCAAATGGAGTACCCAGCGGAATGGTTGCATACGGCTCGGGCGATAAGATGCTGGCCATGGGCGGAATGTTTTGGTCTTCATTGACTACAAATAGCTTCCACAGTTTGTATGTCTTAGCGCCTTCGTAGTCTTTTAGCACCGCGCCCAAAACAAAGTACCCGGTTTGCTCCAGGTCAAGGGTGATCTCGTTAGTTGCCTGGGACCAACTCTGACCGGGAGAAAGTCGCCAGTAGGTTTGAACCGCACGGTCAGAGTCTGGATCATGCGTCTCCAGTTGCCACGATAGTTGGCTGCCAGCAGGAATTATGGCTAAATCATCCCGAAATAATACTTCCTGACCATAGGAATTGAATACCGTTTGTTTGGTGATCACAGGAGGTCTGTTATCGACTACCCGTACAATCCTTCGATCGGGAGTTGGATCAGAAGCACCGTTGCTGTCTTGTGCCCAACATATAATTTCAAAAACACCTGTTTGATTGAAAACTATGTCTTGCGTTTTTCCCTCAACCTCGCAGTTCTCTCCTTGTGGACAGACTCGCCACCAATACTCTATCTCATCGCCGTCGGGGTCACTTCCGCTTCCTTCAAAGTAAAGGGATCGACCTTTCCGGACTTCGACTTGTTCTGCTTCGGGTATTAGAATGTTGGTTTGGGGTGGATGGTTGACCGTATTTATTTCACTGATTGAAAATTGATCCACGTAATAGATATCACCGCAGTCCTGGTTTGCCGGGGACAGGTAATAGAAACCCATGCGAATGACAGAATATGGCATTGGATTCTGAGATCGATCCAAGATTATTTCATTGCGAACCCAGTTGCCTTTTTTGCCTTTCAGAACAACTTCAGCTATTGTTTTCATCTTTCCATCTGATTCTCCAACGTAACACAAGAATAATTTATTTTCTGCTGGAGTGACGTTTTCAATGGATACATCAAATGAAACGTTAAGATTCTGAATATCGCCTATTTCAATAGGAGGTGAAAGAATAAACTTTTCATTTCCCAAGCATCTGTAATAACTGGGATAATTGCGATCAGTCGATGAGATGCTTATACAACCCCCTTGATCCGAACCACCGTAAGGTTGCCACTGCCAGGTGGGAGCATCAGGGTCATCTATATCACCGTATAGAAAGATCCATTGACTGAATTGGCTTTCCGTATTGAAGTTCTCCTGGAATATCGGAGTCAAACTTTGGCCATAGGCGTAAAGACAAAGAAAAAGCACACTAAACAGAATCTGTTTTTTCATAAATCACCTCGAATTCATATGCTATGTGATGTGACTTTAATTTCATTGGAGTGCAAAATGAAACTGGTTTTTCGCGTTTGGTGATATAACTTACCCAAAAAGTGTTTAAACCGACTGTGTTTTAGGTGTCATCTTGCAGCGCATCCAGAAGAATGCTTTCAGATGAACAGAATGATTCAAACTCTTTTGAGAAGTCCTGTCGAAGCTGTATTTGTTTATCGCGGAATTTGGCCAGAAGCATTCCAATGGCAATTAAGACCTCATCTCTGTTTTTCATGCTCTTTGATAAGGTTTTGGAATAATCTTTAAAAAACTCCTGCTGCACAGAGAGGTCATTGAAATTGCCCAGCACAGTTTGGAGTTTTTTGAGTTTTTTTATAAGTATTTTTAGGGATGAATCGTAAAGAGGCTTAAACACATCCAGAAGATACCTGAGCTTTTTACAACTAATTCTCAATTCATGCAAAGCCTCATCAGGCGTGCTTTCGTGAATTGCGCGTCCCTCTTCCAAAATCAGGTAAAGCCGCTTTCGGATGCGCTGGGCAGCATAGGAACCAATGGGCTTTCCGCTTGCAGTGGATCCGTGGAAATCGGGAAGCTGGAGCTCATTCATGGCAGAGATGAGAGCTTGCCGCCACTCCTGGGTATCTTGTTGAAAGTCATCACTTTCTAAATAGTTGAGGACATTTTGCCAGGCTGTTTTCCTTTTTTTTTGGATGTATTGAAAGAAGGGAATCAGATACTTTCTGTTGGTATCGGGTAAAAGTGAATAGTAATGTGCCTCATCGAGCAAATAAACATCGCAATCTCGCAATGGGTTTGTGATTTTTCCCAAATTGGACAGGTAACTCTGTCCCTTCTCCAACAGCTCCGGAGAGATGGCTTTTTTCATTTGTTTTAAAATGGATCTGGAAATACGCGACGCAATTCTAAAGTCATGAGTGAACTCTGTATCAATATCCTCGATGATGCCTGGTGTATTGACTTTGATGGTGTCAATCAGATGATGGCAGATGAGTGGTACAACGTAACCCGAACGTTCCCGAGCTGAAAATTCGGGAAACTTGCGTTTTACCTTATGTCTGGAACTGACTTTCATATAGGTAAAAAAACGCTTGACTGGAAGGCCTTTGCAACACAGCCAATCTTTTTTTCTCAACTGGTTTGCATAGGACCGTGCTGCTTTTTCGTAGCCTTTCAATGGAAAAACTTGAATTAGATTGAAGGCCCGGTCGTCTTTAGAGAGAACCCAATGGTGAAGCCGGAAGAGTGTTTTCCCAAAGAGATTTTCAACAACTCGCTCTTCTTCCATGAAATGGAACTCGTGTTTGAACAGCAAAGCCCTTATGCCAACTGTCTTTTTCAAATAAAGCCGAAGTTGTTTGTCTTCAATATCTTCTGCCATCTTGAACACTTTTTGTTGTGGAACACTTTTAAAGACGCCATCTTCTTTGAGGAGAATGATTCTTTTCTCCAAACTCAAAAGAATGCTTTGAGATGCTTCCAAACTGGCATCAAAGCAGTCCCACAGTCGGGCTGTTCCGGTTACTCGGCGAGTAACGCGGTTGGGCTTGGGGTATTCAACCGTCTCTCCCTGATCTGTCTGTTTGAAAAGAGCCCTTTTTTGCTTCATAATGGCATTCTACATGAAAACAGATAAGTCTCAAAGCGTTGCAAGTCAATTTATATATAAATTACATATTTAATTTATTGTTAAATCTGATGCGGATCGTTGTTTGATTGATTTCGCAAGGTAAAGGGTTAGGGTAACGGGTATACAAGAGGGAGCGTTGTGAGGCAGGAGCGGTATTTTCAGGTATTTCGAGGTCGGTATTTTGCAGCAACTCTTTTTGTCAGCTTGAAAAAAGATGTTAAATTAGACGGAGAGGCGATCTGTTTGTGACACACTGTGTTTTAAAAAGTATGATTTGACCAAGACCTGAGAGGTAAACATGAAAGAGTGGCAATGCAATTTGAGAGATCCTTTCAGCGGGATTTCGCATTTAATAGGCGCCTTCCTGTCGGTTGGAGCTATTGGCATTCTGGTGGTATTTGCTGCAACTTATGGCAATGTGCGGCACATCGTTTCTTTTGGCGTTTATGGGTTTACCATGTTGTTGATGTACACATCGAGTGCACTGTACCACTTACTTCCGTTGAAGAAAGATGCCCTCAAAATTTTGCGCCGAATTGACCACATGATGATCTTTCTGTTCATTGCGGGAACCTACACACCCATTTGTCTGGTGGGATTAAAAGGTGCCTGGGGTTGGTCGATTTTTGGCGTGGTTTGGGCTATTGCGCTTTTGGGTATTCTTTTTAAGGCCTTTTGGCTCGGCGCACCCCGCCGGCTTTCTACGGCAGTCTACATTCTGATGGGTTGGGTCGCCTTAATCGCCATCTACCCCATTGCTCTGAAGTTCAGTATGCCGGCCATGACATGGCTCTTTTCAGGCGGTGTGTTTTACACTGTTGGAGCTATTATCTACGCATTGAAAAAACCGGACTTTTATCCAGGCGTATTCGGTTTTCATGAGCTTTGGCATTTGTTTGTTATGTTCGGGAGTTTTTGTCACTTTTGGCTTATATTGCGCTATGTTCTCTATTTATGACGCGTGCACTGGAAACCCAAAAAGTGGTTGCATGTGTTTTTGAGAAAAAAACAGTTGATGTGAAGAATGTTATTAACAAAAAGAGGACTGATTCCGATAGATAAAACGGGAGTTGCTTTATTATGACCTATATTCTTGTTGTAGACGATGAAGAAATCACCCGAGTTACGTTCAGCATGGCACTGAGACATTTTGGTTTTAAAGCACTTGAAGCCAGAAATGTGGAGCAGGCCAAGGAACTGATTAAAGCTTTTGATTTCGATGCCATTTTATCCGATGTGCTGTTGCCGGATGGAGATGGAGTCGAGATCCTCGAAGCCGCTCAAAGAAAGAACAAGAACACACCTGTTATTATGATGACGGGTTATCCCACGACTCATTCCAAAGTGCAAGCCAGACAACTCAACGCCTATGCCTATTTGAACAAGCCCATTACCATAGAAGAGGTTGTTGAAATCATACGCGAAGCAGTGGGCCTACAGGGCGAACTGGTTGACCATCCCTCTAAACACAAGCTCATTGAAAACAAAGATGGACAAGAGCAGATCTATCCCGTTCCATTGACCCTGGAAGAAAGGGAGCTTTTAATGGGCATGGTTATGCACCAGTTAAATGAACTGGAAGCATATCATACCAGGCACGCCAAAGAAGGTCGCAGGATTCTTTCCTCCATTGAAAAGAAAATGAGGCAGTTCAGTTAGGTGAATTAACCTGAAGAGTGTTGTTCGAGATGGTTTTTTTACCTTTCGGAGTTGACGTAGTGAATGAAGACATCGCTATCTGTGTGTTGGACACTGTTGATCGCGAACCGCTTGGCTTTTTGAAAGAAGGAGCCCCTGGCTATACCCGGCTTTCGTCTTCCTCCAAAGGTGATTCCAGACAGGGTCAAGTAGATTTCATCGATCAGGTTCAGTTCCAAAAAGCTGTGAGCTAAAACTGGCCCGCCTTCCAGCAGCATTTGGCTGTATCCCCTTTGGTGAAACGCATGCAGCACGTCTTTCAGGGTTTGACTTTTTTTGAAGGTGTGCCAATGGATATGGTGAGGCAAAGCCTGGTTGTTTTTGGTATGTGAGGCAATATGAAAGGTTTGATGACAGCCAAAGTAGCGGGAAGTCAAGGGAAGCCTGCCTGAGCGGGATACAATCAGGACATCTGGGTGCTGTGACTGGAAACCATTCTCTATTCTCCATTGCTTCCATTTCCCACTTCGGATGAGCGGTTGCAGGCCTTCTTTTCTCACTGTTCCCGCACCTGTGATAAGCAAATCGGACGCGGCTCTCAACTTGAAGAGATGATCCCGATCTTCTCTTGATGAAAAAGAGGGGGTTTGGTTGTTGGGAGACGCCACATGGCCGTCCATGGTCATGGCCATGCACAGGGTGACCGTCGGCCGGTTTGCAGCCATGCTCAAGACCTGTTTTCAGCGGGTGTTTCTTTTACTGGCCGAGGGGGTGCTTTCTTGCCGCAGGCACTCATGAAGACGCACGATACTAAGAGGATGATTAACAATTTTTTCATAGCTCACTCGCTTTTTCGTTTATTGGCAATCATGAACGCAACTAAAAACATCAGGCTCCACACGTACCACGGTTTTTGAACGGCTGCCAGGATGGAGCCAGCGATCATAAAGGAACCCGCGAGAACCATTTCCTTGACACCTTGAAACGGATTTCGCGCGGGTTGTCGGGTCTTGCGTTCAAAATAGCGCAGGGCTTCATTGATGAGCAGAGGTGCTTTCAAATAGGCGTCCACCATATCAGGTGCCATGCGAATATGTTCTTTAATCAAATTGGCAGGGCTGAATTGCTGGAAGAAAAGCCTGGAGATGTGTTTTTTAGAGACTTTGGCCACATCGAACCCGGGAATGAGGAAATTGCCGACACCCTCAAATGTAACCAGCGATTTCACCATAAGTACCATTTCCACCGGGAAATACATGCGGTACTGTCCGCCCATGGTAACGGACTCGAGAACCAGCTGAGCCAGCGAGAAATCCTTGAAATTGGAATTCCTGTGCCATCTCCGCGCGATGTCCGCTGCTGCACGCTGAAAACCTTTAGGGTCGCTGTAAGGCCCGGTATCCGCAACAGAGGTGAGGTAGCGGGCGGCGTTATTGGCGTCACCGATAACCAGACAGTAATAGTAATAAAGCAGGGAACGGCGCAGCTCGTCGCCAAATCGGCCCACCATACCGAGATCGATGAACCCGCATCGCCCGTCCCGAAGGACAATCAGGTTACCGGGATGCAGATCGGCGTGAAAAAAGCCGTCTTGGTACAACATGCGAATAATGGCAGAGGCGCCTACATCGATGAGTTTCTCACGCTCGAACAAGGGCAGTTTCTTCAAGTCCGGACTGGTTGGCTTCAACCCGTCGAGAAAGGCCTGACAGAGGACGCGTTCACCGCTGTACTCCTTGTAAACCTCGGGAAAGACAACATCGGGCATGTCCTGGAAGTTTGCCCTGAAGATTTCGGCATTGTCCGCTTCAATTCTGAAATCCACTTCACGCATGGTGTAGTCGACAAACTCTTTGATCATGCGCCTGGGTTGGTAGCGGCTGAAGAAGATTTCCAGAAACCTGCTGAAAAGACCCAGCAAAAGGGCATCCCTTTTGAGGGTCGTGATAATTCCCGGTTTGACCACTTTCAAGACCACGTCGACACCCTGTATGGTTTTGGCTCGGTGGATCTGGGCAATGGAAGCCGATCCAAGAGGGTTGGGATCGATGAAAGTGAACATTTCCCCGGTGGGTCTTTTGAGGTCTTTTTCGATCAGTTTGCGGTAAATATCAAAGGGAACCACCGGTAGTCGGTCCAGCAGGTTCTCCAATTCCTCCGTAATGGTTTTCGGGAGAATATCCTGGCGTAAACTCAAGACCTGACCCAGTTTAATGTAAGTAGGCCCCAGAATTTCCAGTCTCTTTCGCAATTGGACCGCAAAGGGTAAATGGCGATAGGACTTTTTGACAAGCGGCCTGATAAAGAACGCCACAATTCTGAGAAGAAGAAAGCTCAAACCAAGTTCTTTTGACTGTGGTTTTAACCGCTCGACGGTAGCGACAGCACCACCCATGACAAGTCCGAAAAAATGACGCTGAGTTGTAAAAAAACGTCTGAATACACCACTTCTGGGGTGACCGGCCATAAGCTCAAATTCAGGACTGAAAGGTGACTTGACTTCAGGTGTTTTCTTGTGTTTCTCTTTCATTGTTATAAAACCATGTACACAACAGCGGGTTTGTTATAGGTGTATGTTTTGTCTATAGACACATCGTCTTAACCAACCATATCATAAAAATGGAATCCTACAAGAGGTCAGGTAAAACAATATGATATGAATTGTTTTAAATCCTGTTGGTAACGTGGCTTTTTCCAGCTGTTTGTCATTTTTACATCTTTTTCATTCCGGTTAGAATCAGATTTTGATATAAAAACACTAAGTACAATGTCACTTTGAAATAAATGAAAGAGGTGTAACATGTCATTAGAAAAGAGAGATAATGTTTTTAAGTGTCATGCCAATTCGTCTTCGGAAGACAGTTGGCTTTTTGACAGCAAGTCGCATAGCGGTTTATTCGGTGGAAAAGACTGGTTTAAACCCGAAGCTAAAAAAGGGCAGGAACTGGAGGACTACATCGAAGAGCTCACCAATTCCGTGCGTCACTCCATAGATTCCGCAATCGATGAAATAACACCGTGGTTTTTTTCAGCGTTACCTCAGTTCTATTACGATACAACGCCTGGAGAAGAAAAGGTTCGCGATTTGAGGGCGCTCATAACCGGTCAGATTTTTGAACGCAGGCAGACCATTCAATTGTGGAACAAAGACCGCTCTAAAACCACCTTCCTGGCTTATGGCGGAGAGGACGCTCTTCTCCATGAAATAGCCGAGAAAGTCAAAAAGCTGTCGATTTCCAACGGCACGAGCTTTAAATCCACCGACGATCAATTGCTCATCTCTTCTTTTCAAACTGGTGCTTACAAAAAAGCAGACCTCAATCATGAAAAAGTCGCCAGAACAATCGGTCAGGCGCGATCCATTCTGGAAGCGGAAACAAAGGATCAGGCTGCTATCGACGATTTCCTGCTCAACCTGGATCAGGAACTGGTATTGAACACAGCGCCCGCCCGCCTGGCGCGTCTCTTTTTGTTGAGTCAGCTGCTTGACAAACAGGAGAACACGATCAGTCATCTCATACCCAATTATCACAAGGGCATGGCACGCTTTGATATTGCCTATAAAAACATGCCCATCAATGAATCCTATAAAGCCATACTGGACATTTTAAAGCGCTATAACTTCAAAATTCAGCGGTGTCTATCCTCACTGGTGCGACAACACCGCCGATCTCAGGTTACGGTCTACACATTTATTATGGAACATGAGAGCGGTCAGCCCATAGACGAAAAATTCATTCCCTTTTTGAAAGCAAGTAAGGCGGCAAAAACGCTCAAGTGGGTTGACAGCGATCTTTTTGATTTCTTTATGAACAAGCCCCTGGATGATAAAGAGCCCTTTTCTCTCAATGAGGTCAATCTGGTTCGCTCCATTTCAGGCTGGATCCATATTTTCCTGTCTAAGAAAAATCCCTACACCTATACCGAAGAGCGGATATTCAAATTATTCAGTAAACAGACCGGTTTGCTTAAAAACCTGGTGCTGTATTACAAACTCAGGGTAGATCCAAGACTTCAGGGGGAAAGCAAAAAGCGGCTGCCGGAAATAAAAGCGCATCTACAAGCCAAGATCAGAGGCATCGCGGATTCAGTGGAAAAAGAGATATTTGAAGAGGCCATGAATTTCATCGGCCATATTCTCAAGACCAATTACTTCACGCCCCATAAAACGGGTCTGGCTTTCAGGATGGATCCGGATTGCCTCAACCCCGAGTATTACCCTAATAAGCCTTTTGGGTTCTTTTATTTGGTTGGCAGAGGTTATCGCGGTTTCCAGGTGAGATATCGGGATACCGCACGCGGCGGCTTGAGAATTGTCATGCCAAAAGATTCCGGCCAACACGAAGGCTCCCTTTTGGGCAGTTTCGATGAAGTGATCGGGTTGTCCTATGCCCAGCAAATGAAAAACAAAGACATTCCCGAGGGCGGTTCCAAAGCGGTCATCATCCTCGCTCCCGGAGCCGATAAGCGCAATGCCGCTATTGGAGCGGTGGACTCCATTCTCAACTTGATTACACCCGACCCTGAAACCGGGAAACTGCATCATTCCATTATCGATCATTACGGCAAAGAGGAGTCCATTTACCTCGGTCCGGATGAAAATGTGACCAATGATCTCATCGATAAATTTATTTCGCTTGCACAGAACCAGGGTTATCGCTACGCCAACGCGTTCATGTCCTCCAAACCCGACTCGGGTATTAACCACAAGGAATACGGTGTTACATCGGAAGGTCTCAACGTCTTCCTGGATAACATGCTGAAAAAGCTGAATATTGATCCGCATTCAGAGCTGTTCACCGTTAAAATGACCGGTGGACCCGATGGCGATGTGGCGGGCAATGAACTGAAGTTTTTGCACAGAGAATACGGTGAAAATGCTCGGGTTACAGCCATAGCAGATGGATTTGGCGCCGCTTATGACCCCCAAGGACTGAACTGGAATGAGCTTCTGCGGTTGGTAGAGGAGGAGCGGCCTATTCGTGATTTTGATGGCGAGTTCCTGTCCAATGCTCCCGAGGCGTTTGTGATCGCGGCCAACACGCCCGAGCATATCAAGAAGCGAAACAACCTCTACGCGGAAGTCGTCAGCGATATTTTCATTCCGGCGGGAGGAAGGCCCTATACCGTCAATGACTCCAATTGGCAGGATTTTCTAACCCGTGACGGTGTTCCGTCTGCCAAGGCTGTCGTAGAGGGTGCCAATATCTTCTTCACGGAAGAGGCTCGCGCCCGTCTGCAGGAAAAAGGTCTGTTGATGTTCAAGGACAGCTCTGCCAATAAATGCGGTGTCATTTGTTCTTCCTTCGAGATTCTCTCCTCGCTTCTGCTCACTCCAGACGAGTTTGCGGAAATAAAAGCCGATTACGTGGAACAGGTTATTTCCAAGCTGAGAGCCTGGGCCGATCTGGAAGCCAAACTGCTGTTGAAAGAGTACCGTGAGCGAGGTGGATCAAAGAATCTCGTGGACCTCTCCAAGCTGCTGAGTCAGGTTATCAACCGCGTTACCGATTTAATTGCCGAACACGTTGATCAGCTTTCCGATGAGGAATTCAACATCGATCTCTTCAACAATATCATCCTCAACTACATGCCCGATGCCATTAGGGAATCCTATGAAGACAGAATACTGCGGGATCTACCCAAAAGCTATCAGCGAGCCCTTGTCTCCGCTGAGATAGCTTCCACCATCGTTTACCGTGAAGGCATCTCCTGGCTGGACATGCTGCCTGACAAGAATATCCCCGAAGTTATCAAGACCTACATGTACAAGGAACAGCGTGTGATCGAGCTTGTGCAGGCTCTGCGCAAGGCTGACCTTGAAGGCCGGGATGAAATTACCCGCATTCTGGAAATCGCTGGTGCGCGCACCTTGACACTTCTGGAACAGAAAGAGTCGCTCTAAGGAGCGCTGATCTTCCAAAAGGGGTATGGAGAGCCTCCATACCCCACTTTTCAGCCGCGCTTAGAAAAGACCGGGTCTTTGTTTCATTGTGCAGAGTGCCTGTTCAGGTGAGCTCCGCACCGCGAGTCACAAGGGTTTACGAACACTTTGTTCAGGAGTATCAGTCATGTATACAGTCTATTCAAGTCAGGATCAACTGCTTATCAGCCACCTCAAGAATCTTTTGGATCAGCACAGCATTGTCTCCGTACTTGAACAAATGCACCTTCAAGGTGCTATGGGTGAGCTACCCATGACGGCCTGGCCCAGAATACGCGTGCCGGATCGGGAACAGGCGAAAAAAGCTCGTTCTTTAATCAAAAAAGCGCTTCAACCAGGTCCGAAACTGCACGAAGTTTGGATTTGTTCAGCCTGTGGTGAAACAATAGAAGGTCAATTCACCCAATGCTGGCAATGTGGCGCTCATCGCAAACACGCTGAATAGAGCCGCCTCGAACCCCTGCCGGAAAACAGCATCAAGCAGCAATCCAAAAAGGGAAACTTTCAAACAGATGTTTTCAGGCAGATCGCAAACTGCCTGATTTGAAGTCTATTCGCGTGGCGCGCTCTCTAATGAAGGCCGTTTGCCGTGAACCGTATCAGGCAAAAATAGTGACCTTGGCTTTGTCATCGTCCACCAGTTCTTTTGCTCTTTTGGCTGCCCGGGCTGTGGACAACATGGGGTTGTCCACGTCGTCCCTGAATATATTCTCTTCTCTAATAACTTCCAGAATCCCGGATGCTTTGAAAACGCGATAGACATCGCTCTTGATTTCGCTGATGAGCAGGTGCCGGCCACGGTCATTCATGTATCGTATCAGCTCTTCGAGCGCGAGCGCGGCAGTCGCGTCCAGATGCAGGGCGTTTCTCATTTTGAGAATAACCACTTTAAGGTCTTTTTCCATGCAGATCCTTCTCATTTGGTCTCTGAACAGCTCGGCGGCCCCAAAAAAGAGGTTGCCCTCCACGTGAACGATGGAGATCTCCGGATGGGCTCGCTCCTGGCCTTGCTTCAGTTCCGTCAGCATGCCGTTACCGCTGTAGCTGTATTCAACCAACTCAGGCATGGCCGCTTTGCGCAGGAAAAGAACAATGGACAGGCCGGTTCCAAAAAAGATGGCGGTATCCAGCCTGAAAATAAGCGCGGCGAGGAAGGTGGCAGAAAAGACGATTTGATCCCGACGTGTTGTCTTGAGCATAATCCGAATACTGTGAGAATTGATGAGTGAGATACCCAGGAAAATGACAAGAGCGGCCAGAGTTGCCTTGGGTATGTAGCTGAGATAGGGACCAATGAGAATGGCGCCGAGGCCACAGATCACACCGTTGATGAGAATGGAGAGAGGTGTCGCGGCTTTGCTTGAGAAGTTCAACATGGAGCGAATGAGAGAACCCGAGGCAGGCATACCTGACAGAAGACCGCACCCGATGTTGGCAATCCCTATGCTCAGCATTTCGCGGTTGACGTCAATGCTCGCTCCCGCCCTGGCAGCCAGCGATTTTCCTATGGAAGTGCCTTCCAGAACCGAGAGAAAGGCAAGTGCCATGGAGAGGCTGCCAAGCTGACTGATTAAAGCCAAATCAAACCGGGGCAGGGTTAGTTTCCAGTCGCTGGCTTGAAACGCGGCGAAGGTGGCAATTTGCATTTGGGAGTCCAGCATCGAGTTGAATCCAAAGCAAACCAGAGACATTACCAGCAGGGTAATGGCCACGTTGGGAAGGAACTTAAGCCACTTGGTGAGTGCCCAGTACAAACCGGCTGTTAAAAAACTCAGTACCAGCGAAGGCCAGTGTGTTTTTGGCAGGCCGATAATGGTCCAGTAACAAATGTCCATAAAGGTGGAGGCTCGACCGTCGAACTGAAAGCCCAGGACATTTTTAACCTGATTGGAGATAATCAACAGAGCGGCAGCCGTGATGTAGCCTGTGACGACACTTCTGGAGACATATTGAATTAAGTTGGCCGCTTTGATGGTGTACGCCACAATCAGGAACATGCCCGTCATGACCAGGATAAGCGGCAGTATGGTCAGTTTTTCTTCTTCCGGAATGGTGAGTGAAATAAAGGCTCCCATCAACATAACGGCCGTTGCGTTGGTAGGCCCCAGTACGACGAATCTGGAGCTGGAAAAGAGCGCACCCAGAACCGAGGCAATAGCGGCTCCAAAAATACCGTATTGAATGGGCAGACCCGCAATTAGAGCATAGGCCATGGCCTGTGGAAAGGCCAATAGCGCCACGTTGATGCCCGCGCGCAGATCGCTTTGGAAGGAACTGAAACGGTAACCTTCAAAAGAGGAAACAAAGGGTTGGCATCCAAGGCTCTTAAAAATAGCGGACTCCTTTTTGTTTATTGCATCGGTATCGTTTCTGTCTTCGTGTAATTGTACCAGAATCCGGCAGTCAGAGTCTGCTGCTCGTTGCTGATTTACTGTGTTTGTCCTGTTTTTTGGCTCTTCATTCAAGTGAATGTGCTGGTGGCTGGCAAATTACAGCGAAAAGCACAGCTATGAGTGGTTGCGGGGGCACAGCACTTGTGGTGATCCGCGAAACCGGAGACCGACCTGATAACGGTACGACAGGAGCGGGTTTTGGGCTTGTGCAATACGAACTCAATTGCTGGGGAAACGCGTTTTGTCCATGATGTGTATAAAAAAGAAGAACAAGGTGGCTTCACTTATTGTCGTGAAACCACCTTGCTCTATTTAAGTCAGTTGACCCTGTTCAGCTGAAGTCAGACCGGTACACCATACCCGTCCATTTCATCGAACTGAAGGTAATCGTAGATTTCCTCCATGTTAGGCTGGATTTTCTCCTTATACATGGTCAGGTATTCTTCCGGAGTGGGTAGTTCGCCTTTCAGGGCGACCACAGCACCGAGTTCCGCCGAACCCAGGTAGACTTTTGCACCTCTTCCCATGCGGTTGTTGAAGTTTCTGGTGGACGTGGAGTAGACCGTGACTTCATCCGGTACACGCGCCTGGTTGCCCATGCAGAGTGAGCATCCTGGTATTTCAATGCGGGAACCTATTTTGCTGAAAGTGGAGTAATGGGCTTCTGCTCTGAGTTGTTCCTGGTCCATTTTGGTTGGAGGGCAGACCCAGGTTCTGATGTCCGGGTTGTAAGTCCCGCCTTCCCAGATTTTGGCCGCGGCGCGAAAATGACCGATATTGAGCATGCACGAGCCCAGGAAAACGTCGTGTACTTTGTCGCCCTGTACTTCGGAGAGCAGGCGAACATCGTCGGGATCATTGGGACAGGCCAGAATGGGTTCCTTGATGTCAGCCAGGTCAATTTCAATAATTTCCGCGTATTCCGCGTTATCATCGGCAGACATGAGTTCCGGTTTTTCCATCCATTTCTTAACGGCCTCGATGCGGTTGATCAGGGCATCCGCTGCCTGGTAACCGTCTTTGAGCATGCGCTCCATCAGGGCCAGGTTGGATTTGAGGTACTCTGTGATGGTCTGTTTGGAGAGTTTAATGGTTGCGGCGGCGGCACTTCGCTCGGCTGCCGCATCGGTCAACTCAAATGCCTGTTCAACCGTGATATCGGGTAAACCTTCAATTTCCAGAATACGGCCATTGAAAACATTGATTTTGTTCTTTTTGGGAACCGTTAACAGACCTTTTTGAATGGCGAAATAGGGGATGGCGTTGACGGCATCCCTAAGGGTGATGCCCGGATTGAGCGAACCCTTGAATTTGACCAGAACCGATTCTGGCATATCCAGAGGCATGAATCCGAGAGCCGCGGCAAAGGCAACCAGCCCGGAGCCGGCGGGGAAAGAGATGCCCATGGGGAAGCGGGTGTGCGAATCGCCGCCTGTTCCCACTTCATCGGGTACCAGCATGCGGTTAACCCAACTGTGGCAAACACCATCGCCCGGTTTCAAGGCCAGACCACCGCGATCCGAGAAGTAGAGAGGCAGTGCTTTGTGCATTTTGACGTCGGCAGGTTTGGGGTAAGCGGCGGTATGACAGAAGGATTGCATCACAAGAGGTGCCTGGAACTTCAAACACGCCAGTTCGGTCATTTCATCCGCGGTCATAGGCCCGGTGGTATCTTGAGACAGCACCGTGGACATAACGGGTTCACAAGCTGTTCCGGGTAGAATACCGTCTACACCACACGCCTTGCCGACCATTTTCTGAGCCAGTGTGTAACCCTGATTTTCCTTGTGAACCGGTTTAACGGCTTCTTTGAACAAGGTCAGTGGTTCCAGACCCAGTGCGGCGCGGGTTTTTGCGGTCAGCGAACGGCCAATGATGAGCGGGATTCTGCCGCCAGCGCGGAATTCATCGGGAACCGTCCTGGGTGATATTTTAAATGTAGTGAGAACTTCATCACCGTGGAAGACTTTCCCTGTTTTTGTGTCAATGGTGATATCCATGCCGTGTTGCAGCTTGGTGACATCCATAACCAGGGGGAGTGCGCCCGAATCCTGAGCAGTATTAAAGAAAATAGGCGCAATGGAGCCGCCTATGATGACGGCATCGCGTCTCTTGTTGGGAACGGCGGGAATATCCTGACCGGTGTGCCATAAAACAGAATTACAAGCCGATTTTCTGGAAGACCCGGTTCCCACGACATCGCCCACATAGGCCACATTGACGCCCTCCGAACGCCATTGAATGATTTCATCGACACCGCCAGGAAAACGGGCTTTGCCCATGGCCAGTGCGTGGAGGGGAATATCAGGCCGCGTGAAGGCATCTCCCGCGGGAGAGAGATCGTCGGTGTTGGTTTCACCGTCGACCTTGAAGACCCGAACCCTGAATTCTGCAGGCATTTCAGGTCTGGATGTGAACCACCTGGCTTCTGCCCAGGCTGTGATGACGGCTTTAGCGGCTGCATTCGTTTTAGAGAGTTCTAGAACCTCGTCAAAGTGATCGTAAACAAGGGTAATCATGCTGAGTGCTTCGGCAGCAAGCATACAAAGATCACTGTCTTTAAGGGCTTTAATGAGAACGGCAACATTGTAGCCTCCGATCATGGTGCCCAGAATATGGATGGCCTCTTCCTTGGAAATTAGAGGACAGGAATGCTGACCATCCAGAATTTTTGACAAAAATTCCGCCTTCTCATAGGCCGCAGGGTCAACTCCGGGCGGAATCCGCTCTTTAAAGAGATTTAACAAAAAGGATTCTTCACCTTTAGGCGGGTTTAAGAGCAATTCGCAGAGGGCTTCAGTTTGAGCTGCCGTTAACGGCAGGGCCGGTATACCCAGTTTGGCCCTTTCTGCTTCATGCTTCCTGTATTCTTTAATCATGTTTCCTCCTCAATCAGAGCATTTGCTCAGTTTGATATGGTCTGGAATTTTAACATGATTGACGCAATTTGTTTCCATTTACTTTACATCTTGAGGTGTCAGATGAGAGTGGATTTATGAGTCTGTTTTGTGCCCTCTGGAGCACTTTAAACTGCAACTTACCAAACCATTCAGATGTTTCAGGGCGATCTGTCAAAAGCACCGGCATGTCTGCGGTTAAAAAAGACACTTTCCCCGAATTCGCAGACACCTCTTGTGTATTATCGGGTTTATACTGACATAAGCGATTGTGTTCTGGCGCTTGCTGCCGGTTTTTCTCTATAGCGATTAGGGATTCTCATCGAGAAAACTTTCTGTACTTCACCCGGTGAGGTTGCTCTGCCTCTGCGCCCAGCCTTCGCTTGCGGTCCTTCTCGTAGTCTTCATAGTTACCTTCAAACCAAACGACTTCAGAATTGCCTTCAAAAGCAAGGATGTGAGTGGCAATGCGATCGAGGAACCAGCGGTCGTGACTGATGACAACGGCGCAGCCCGGGAAATCGGTCAACGCTTCCTCGAGTGATCTGAGCGTATCCACATCGAGATCGTTGGTGGGTTCGTCGAGCAGCAGCAGGTTGCCGCCTTCCTTGACAATATTGGCCAGGTGAACGCGGTTGCGTTCTCCACCGGAAAGCGTATCCACCTTCTTCTGTTGATCGGCTCCTTTCAAGTTGAACCAGGAAACGTAGGCTCTGGAATTGACGGTCCGCGTTCCCAGCGTCACAAAATCCTGTTCCTGGGTAATGGCCTGCCAAACGGTTTTCCCTGCGGGAAGAGCGTCTCTTGATTGGTCCACATAGGCCATTTTAACCGTGCTGCCGGTTTCAATGCGTCCGGCGTCCGGCTGTTCCTGACCAGTGATCAGTTTGAAGAGGGTGGACTTACCTGTTCCGTTGGCGCCAATCACACCGACAATGCCGCCCGGAGGCAATCGGAAGTTCAGATTTTCAAAGAGCAGCTTATCGCCATAGGATTTTGTCAGGCCGGTAGCTTCCAGAACGTGATCGCCCAATCTCGGACCTGGAGGAATGTAAATGGTTCCCACTTTCTCCTTTTTAGCGCTCTCCTGTGCGACCATTTCATTGTAGGCATTGTATCTGGCTTTACTCTTGGTCTGTCGGGCTTTGGGCGACATGCGGATCCACTCCAGTTCGTGTTGCAGTGTTTTTTGACGGGCATCTTCTTTTTTAGCCTCTTCCGCCAGACGTTTTTGTTTCTGATCCAGCCAGCTGGAGTAATTGCCTTCCCAGGGGATGCCTTCTCCGCGGTCCAGTTCGAGAATCCAGCCGGCGGCGTTATCCAGGAAATAGCGATCGTGGGTAATGGCCACAATCGTTCTGGGATAGTCGTTCAAGTAGCGCTCAAGCCAGCCTACCGTTTCGGCATCCAGGTGGTTGGTGGGTTCGTCCAGCAGGAGCAGGTCGGGCGCTTGCAAAAGAAGTCTGCAGAGAGCGACGCGTCTTTTTTCACCGCCGGAAAGGTGTTGAACACCCTGGTCTCCGGGAGGACATCGCAAGGCGTCCATGGCCATGTCGAGTTTGGACTGCACGTCCCAGCCGTTGACCGCGTCAATTTGATCTTGAATCTTTCCCTGGTCTTCCAGGAGCTGATCCATTTCTTCTGGAGTCAATTCCTGTTCAAATTTTGCGTTAATGTCATCATACTTTTTCAGCAGGTTCATGGTCTCCGCCATGCCCTCCTGAACATTTTCCAAAACGGTCTTGCTGTCATCGAGTTTGGGTTCCTGGGGCAGGTAGCCAATTCGCACACCCTCAGCGGGCCAGGCTTCGCCCTGGAATTCGGTTTCGATTCCGGCCATAATCTTCAGGAGCGTGGATTTGCCGGAACCGTTCAGACCGATGACCCCGATTTTGGCTCCGGGAAAGAAGCTGAGCCAGATATTTTTGAGAACCTGTTCGTTGGGAGGATAAATTTTTCCCAGGCCTTTCATGGTATAAATGTACTGATAACTCACGTGTTCCTCACTTCTTCCATTTAATATTGCAGCCCATGGAAGGCTTTTGCTCTGTGGGCATGGGTTGATGGTTGATTAATGCCTCGATGGCATTTCGCAAAGCGTACCCGTTGACTGGTTCGCTATTGCCCGGGCTGGAATCGTCCAGCTGGCCTCTGTAGACGAGCTTGAAATTGCCGTCGTACAAAAAGAAGTCGGGGGTACATGCTGCATGATAGGCTTTGGCAACTTGCTGGGATTGATCGAAGAGATAGGGAAAGTTGATGCCGTTTGCCTGGATGTATTCGATCATTTTGGCCGGGGAATCCTGTGGATAAGATTGAACATCATTGCTGTTAATGGCCACAAACCCAATGCCCTTTGCCTGATAATCGGCGGTAATCCGAACCAGCTCTTCCTTGATGTGAATGACATAGGGACAGTGATTGCAGATAAACATGACCACCGTTCCGGAGGAGCCCGAACATTCCGAAAGCGAACGATGTTCGCCTGTAAGTGGTTCCAGGAGATTGAAGTCCGGTGCCGGACTGCCCAGCGGGGCTAAAGTAGATGCAGTTAATACCATATTTGACCTTCTGTTTGGGGTGTAAGTGTCTGTTTGACTGATGCCAATCCCCGTGTTTTGCCTAAAATCTAGCTGTTTTTATCCATGGAAGCAAGTTGAAATGTTCTCGATCAAGCTGGATGAAGAGGATATGAGTGAGCTTGAAATCAACAATGAAGTGTGCGTGAATCGAGCTTCCGGCCTCCTTATCTTTTACTTGTAGCATTGTTATTAGTGAGTTACACTTGTTGGTGCATAAAGAGGGAAAAAGTTGCTATGAAAATAGATGAACTGTTAAAGGTAATCGTTGAAATGGGTGGATCTGATTTGCACCTGAAACCCATGCGGCCGCCGTTGCTCAGAAAGGATGGCAAGCTCCGTCCACTGAAGTTTGAAGTGTTCACTCCTGAAAAAATCGAAAAGGTTATTAAACCATTGCTGAATGAAAGACAACAGGCGGAATTACAGGAAAATCAGTCTGCTGATGTGGGTTACTCAGTGGCAGGTGTTTCGAGGTTTAGGGTCAATGTCTTCGTGCAGCGGGGGACTTATGGCGCTGTTTTCAGGCGTATCCCCATTAAAATTCCCTCCATTCGAGATTGGGGACTGCCTGACGTTCTCTATGAGTTTGGCAAACTGGATCAGGGTCTGGTGTTGGTTACCGGGCCAACTGGGTCCGGAAAATCATCCACGCTTGCGGGCATGGTACGTGAGATTAACGAAACGCGTCTGAAACACATCATAACCATTGAAGATCCCATCGAGTTTTTGTTCCGCGACGAGCGCTCGGCTATTTCACAAAGAGAAGTGGGAATGGACACACCATCGTTCCAACAGGCACTGCGCAATTCTCTCAGGCAAGACCCCGATATAATCATGGTCGGTGAAATGAGAGACCTACCTACCATTGAAACGGCCATCACCGCCTCGGAAACCGGTCACCTGGTTCTCTCAACCCTGCATACCAATACCGCCCCTCAATCCATTGATCGTATCCTGGACGCCTTTCCCGCCAACCAGCAGAAACAGGTTCGCATGCAGCTCGCTCAAGTTCTGCAGGCCGTTGTATCTCTGAAGCTGGTACCCCGGAAAGACGGCAAAGGCCGGGTGGCCGCTGTTGAAATATGTCGGAACTCACCCATGATTTGCAAGTTAATCGAGGAAAATCGCATTAACGAAATTGCGGAAGAGATGGAGAAATCGGTGGCCTATTACAAAATGCAGTCCATGAATCAATCTCTGGTCGCTCTCGTAGTTAACAACGTAATCACCTACGAAACAGCATTACAAGCGTCAATCAACCCTGAAGATCTGGACCTTATGTTGAGGAAAATCTTCTTTGGAGAAAAATACAGACAAGGAGGCAACATGGACGGAAGTGTTGCGGATTATTCCATTATCGAAGACCTTCTGGAAGCAAAGAGACATTATGATGACTTACAGGAGAAGTACAAGTTTGAGATAAAAACGAGGGACGATCGCATTGCAGAGCTTCAGAGCGGATACAATGCTGCTGAAGATCGACTGCAGCAGGCCTTCCAGCAGTTAGACCGGTTGCTCAAAGAAAAAGAAGTTGTCGCCCAGGAAAAAGATAAAATGAAGGAACTTTACGAGAGGAAAATCTCTCAAATCAGAAAGCAATACGAAGAAATGCTTCGCGGCAACCAGAGAAGGCGTTGACTCGATTGATGAAGTGGTTGCTCCTTTCCGCTTTTATGGTTGTTTTGCCGCAATGTGGATATAAACCCATTATGTGGCGTGATATTCCCTACCGGACTATCTACATTCAGGAAATCAAAACACTGCCGGAATACGCCAAGCACATTGCCGTGTTTCAGGGAGCCTTGCAGGATCGCTGTCTCAGCATGTCCGGGCTTTCGCTTTCAAAAGACCGCATGCAGTCGGATCTAGTCCTGGCTACCGATCTCCAGCGGGTGACAGAAACGGTTATCGCTACCGATATCGACCGCAGGGTTCGCCAGGTTCAATTCACCCTGATTTGCAGCTTCAAGCTGGCAACACGTCAAGGTAAAACACTGTGGGAATTGAAGAACTACCGTTTTTCTGATCAATTTGAGGTTTCCTCTGCCAGAGGTGAGTTCCGCAACGATGCGGCAGCATCCTACGACAGTGCCTTCCAGAATGTCTCCGAAATGGCTGTCACCCACTTTTCGATTGCTCTGCATCGGCAGGAGGCGGAACGTGACCAATAGCATCGCCGTTGTTGAGAATCATATTGATCAGCATAAGGTTGCACCTGTCTATATTCTCTGGGGAAGAGAACAGTGGACCAAGAAAAAAATTGTCGGTTCATTAAAGCGTCATCTGGTTTCGGAAGGCATGGAAGCCTTTAACTACGAACATTACTATGCCGCTGATACACAGGCTGTTGCCGTTTTGGATAGCTGTCTCACCATGCCTATGATGGCGGACAGGAAATTCATCCAGGTAGAAGAGTGTCAGAAATGGGATGTCAAACAGCGAAAAAAAATAACAGAGTACTTTAAAAACCCCTCCGCTGAAACCTGCCTTGTCCTCGATTTTGATGTGGATAAGGTGGGGAAGTTCGGCAACTTCTTCAATTCGTCAAGTTCGTCCATCCACATACTTCCATGTCAGAAGCCAAAAATCAACGAATTGCCTGCTTATATTGGAAGATTGGCCGCAGAAACCGGTCTCAAACTGGATCAGGATGCACTTGCTGTCCTTGCCGATTTTACTGGTGACGACATTGAACTCATGCAGCGTGAACTGGATAAACTGAAGCTCTATAAATGGGGTAACGATCAGGTCAAGGTTGAGGATGTAGAAGCTCTTACCGGGCGAACACGGCATGTCAACAGCTGGGAAATTCAGAAAACTATTTCCGGAAGAAACACATCGGAATGCCTTATGAAAGTGAAGGATATCCTCGATTCGGGAGAGAGTGCTATTGTGCTTTTAAATATCATCTCGCGATACATCGGCCAGTTACTCCAGGTAAAGGGTTTATTGGCCAGAGGAGTTAAGGATCGCTATCAAATTAGTCAGAACATGGGCATGGGAACTCCTGTTTACGTGGTTTCCGCACTGATGAAAGAACACACGTCGTTTTCAACCATTGAATTGAGGGCGGCTCTTAAAACAGCAGCCATAACCGATGACATGCTGAAAGGCTCCCAGCTCGCCAATTTTTCGCTGATCGCAAGATTGATTACCTCCCTTTTGGCTGTCAGTCGTTATACTCCCGACTCGGTGAAATAACAGCAGCGCGGAGTAAAGAGCCTCGTTTTGAGATGGTCTTGCACTGATTGAACGGATTGTTCCCGTTTTGGGCTTTTGGCCTTCATCCCTTTCAAGCGGCAATGCAAATGCCAATGACTCTGCTCGGCAGCAATGGATACGGGGAACAGGATACAGTGCCTTATCTCAAGCTTTGGTATCAGAGCGGTGACATTCCGGATTTTTTCAAGACTCTGTTTATGGCATCACGTCAAGGCCTTGACTTAAAATGTCCTTCACACGGGCTGTGATATATATCACGTTTTAACGGATTGAGATTGGGTGAATAGTTCATGCTGACACTTTATTGGTGTTATAGAGAGCTAAACCGTTATATTGTATGGCGATAGATTGTTGGAAAGGCTGGTTTGCGAGAGCGCTTGAGAACAGGGCGGTCGGGTTTCATTGGCATGATTTCAGGTCGGCCATTTCTCTTCATCAGATTTTCAAAAAAGAACAGGTGCGTGGGAGGAGAAAGTGAATCCCTATGATTTAGCCCCCTTGATTCGCAGGGTCATGAAAGTAGCAAAAGGAGCTTCTGATATTATATTCAGTCCGGGTTGTGCGCCAAAAATGGTGTTGGACGGCCAATTGAAAACGGTACCTGTTCGCGATTTGAACCCCCTTTCTCCTTATCAAACTGAAATGATGGCTTTAAATTTATTAGCTGGCAAGAGACAGGCTTTTCAGACGTTTAAGGAAACGGGCTCAGCTGATTTGGCTTATGCTTTGGAGAAATGCGGTCGTTTTAGAATAAATATTTTTACACAGCGCGGGTCTGTGGCATTGGTTATGCGTATCATACCAACTGAAATACCCACGGCTGAGTTGTTGGGTTTACCTGAGATCACCAAGAAGATCATACACGAACCCAACGGCATTGTTTTGCTGACCGGACCAACGGGGTGTGGAAAGAGTTCCACCATGGCGGCTCTGATCGACATGATGAGCAGGCACTATGCCTATCACATTGTCACCATAGAAGATCCCATTGAATTTCTGTTCGATAAAAATGCATCCATTATTCATCAACGTGAATTGGGATATGACACGCCGACTTTTCCTTCAGCGCTGCGCACAGCGCTGCGTCAAGCGCCTCAGGTGATTATGGTTGGTGAAATGAGGGATAAAGAGAGTATTGAGATTGCACTGGAGGCTGCGGAAACCGGGCACCTGATTTTATCCACACTGCACACTATCGATGCGGCCAAGACCATTGAGCGGATAATTGGTGTCTTTCCACGAGCACAGGAAGAATTCATCAGAATGCGATTCAGCCAGATGTTCAAGTATATTTTGTCGCAGCGGCTTTTACCGAGAGCCAGTGGCAGAGGCCGTGTTTTAGCAATGGAAGTGCTGGCTTCCAACGAGCGAACGAGAACCTATATATTGGAAGGAGCAAAAAAGAGCGGATCCCTTGAAGATGCCATGAAGGATGGTGCTATAGATGGAATGCAAAATTTTGACATGGAAATTTTGAGGCTCTTTCACTCTGGAGCCATTACGAAGGAAACGGCCTTGAAACACGCAACCAACCCCAATAATTTGCTTCTAAAAATTGGAACGTTGAAGATGCAGTCCAAAAACACACCCGGTTCAAGTCGTGAAATAGTTGATCATGCGCTGGACGACCTTCGTGTTCTCGATCTGGATCAATAGGAGGTAGGCCTATGAACAAACAGTGTACGAAATGTGGTCACATCATGCTGGTACCTGATATCCCTCTTCCTGCGGGATACACCCAGAAGTGTATTGCGTGCGGACAGGTCAACAATGTTTCTGATCAATACAAAGACCCGATAGCAGATCTCTCTGAGAGCGGTGACCGTTTCCTGTCACAGATGGACCCGAGTGATATTATCGATTTAAGTCATGCGAATGAAAAAGAGAGGACGGGAATAGAAAGAGATTTTAGTCTTTCTGGTCAAAAACTCGATCAGAATGCGTTGCATGCTCTCAGAGCGGAATTTGAAAGCAGGCTGACCAACCTTCAGGCAGAGATAGAGAGTTTAAAGCAGGCATCTCATCAATCGGATAAAGTCCAAGAGAGCGGCACTTTGAGGCAAAACCCCCTGCTGGATAGTCCTATTGCTGAAAATGAAGCTGTTTTTTGTTCCCAGCAAAGTGGACTTGCCAACTTGTGCGCGAGAAAATTGAGGAATGAGAAGATCGTTACCCACATTGTCACAGATTTAAGCCAAGCCATCGCGCATATTTCTGAACACGCCTATCAGGTAATTATTGTTGATCATCGTATGCTGCACGGAAAACCGGAAGGCGTCGAGTTTCTTAAAACCTTAAATAACATTACCTTACCGGTTAGAAGGCAGCAGATAGTGATTCTGCTCACGCCGGGAATTGAGACAGGAGAAAGCCAGGTTTTCTATCAATGGGGAATTGATTTCAACATCCATTTCGATGACTTGGAGGCTTTAGTGGATACAGTGAAGAGCATTATTCAGAAAAAAAAGGCCATTTACAGCGAATACCACGGCGTGGAGATTTAAGCCCAATTAGCAGTGAAAAGTCTGGTTTAGAAGAGAGCAGCTAACACCATGATGAGAGCCAACAAAAGACCTAGCCAAAAGTAGGCTGTCCACAGGAAGAAAACCATTTTCTTGCTTCCGCAATAGGCAACGATAATATAGAAGAGAACGGACAGAAAGCGGCCTAAAGCAAAGACAAGCATGATAAGTGCTGATATCAGACCGTTTCCGGCGGAAACAGGCAGCAAGCTCATTATGATGGGCGCAAAAAAGTTACCCAGGAAGAAGAAGAGAAGCACCAGTCCCCAGCCAAGTGAATCCTGAAACCCGTTGTAGATAAGATAGATCTCGGTAATAAGGGCGACCAATCCGAGGATAGCAAACAGGACAATGAGTCCAACCCAGACTGCAGGCGGCAGCGGAAGGGTCGTCTGTAATTTGTTCCAGACCTCGTGAAACTGTTGTTCCACTTCCTCTGGTGAAGTCGACCAATTTCCTGTGGGTAGATCCGGAATCTCAATTACGGGTTCTTTCTTTGTTCCCGAAGAGGTGTTCTCTGTCGGCTTGTATTCGATTGTGCGCTTCTTTTCAAGGTCAGACTTCTCCTTGTCGCGCATGACTTTGGCATAGAGCGTCCCATCATCTTCAATAGCATGGGGATCTTTCGCTTTTTCTCTAATTTTCCGATTTTGTTCATCCGTTTTTTTGAAGTTGACTAATCGGGCGGGTATGACCATGCGCTCACCCCGATCATCGAGAAACTGAACTTCATCGCCCATCTGTTCATAATCTCCGCGCATGGCGATAATCCTTCCGTCATGGAGTATGAGGACACCACTCTGATATTCGGTTTGCGCGAGTAAAGCCAGTCCCATTCCCGTCAGGTTGATTGTGATTAAACAAATAGCTATTCTCTTAAGGTTTTTCATTGGTCTCACCGCCTTCCTCTAATTTTTCCTGGAAATCATCCAATGCGGGCAGATCGGCAAGGCTTCCCAGTCCAAAATGAATCAAAAACTGTTTAGTCGACCCATACATCATGGGCCGTCCGATGACTTTCTTGCGTCCTACCGGTTTAATCAGCTTCTTTTCAAGTAAATTCCTGATGATGGCGCTGACCGATGTCACCATACGCAATTCTGCTACTTCAATGGCTGTAATGGGTTGTTTATAAGCTACTAAAGCCAGAGTCTCCAGAGCAGCTATGGATAATTTTTGGGACTTTTTTTCAACGAACATATCGCGTATATTTTCGTAATATTCGGGACGGGTTTCCAATCTGAAACCTCCCGCTATTTCCTTCAACTGAAGTGCTGAGTCTCTATCCAGTCGAACCGTCAATTCGCTTATGGCGTCCACGACTTCTTCTTCGGATCGCTCGGCGAGTTTGGCCAATTGAGCCTGGGACAAGGGCTCTTCACTGGCGAACAGCAGAGCCTCGATGAGATGTGGCAGTTTCTTGGTCACGTTATTCCCCAAATCGCTGTGAGATTTCCTTAATTTCATCGTCGGTCAAGACAGCAAAATTGCGAACCAGAATGATTTCAGTAAAGAGCTCCTTCTGAAAGGCTTTGACGTATTTTAACCTCATTAGCTCCAAAAGTGCCAGAAAACCCACAATCCAGACGGTCTTAATCTTAAACTCCGTAAATAGTTGTTCAATAGATATGCGCGTCTGCTCGTTCATTTTGTTTAATATAAAAGAAACCTGTTCTGAAATAGTGACCTTGATGCGCTCAAACTCAAGACTCTTCCTGACCACATGTCTCGCCATAATGGCGTGAAAGGAGGTAATGAGATCGAAAACACCGGCTTCAATGAATTCTTCATCGCTGCCTAAAAAATCGGCTGTCACTTCACGTCCACGTGGATAGGAAGCATGCCGGATTACAGCCATTTCGTGAAAACAGGCAGCCACATCCTTAAAGGCCTGATGTTCCACTAACTGCTGGACCAGCGGCTCTCTGGGATCTTCTTCCTCTTCCATGTTCCTTGGAATCAACATACGCGCCTTGATGTGAATCAGCGTAGCGGCCATGGACAGAAAATCAGCGGCGATGTTGAGATTGAGTTCTTTCATCATCTCGAGGTATTCGTTGTACTGATGGGTAATTTCAACAATGGGAATATCGGTGACGTCAACCTGGTTCTTTCTGATTAAATGCAGCAGCAGATCCAGCGGCCCTTCAAACTGTTCGATGGAGATTTCGTATTCATTTGCCATGCCCTATTATATCGCCCCTCGCGTTTGTCCTGCAATATGAGGCTGCGGTGTCTCTGGATTACCTGTAAAAAAGTCACCTTGTCGATGCGATGTTTTCAGCAATAAAAAAACGGTCTGAAGTTTTTCAACTTCAAACCGTTTTTTTTATTCGCTGTGGGCGATGGGTTTCGCTTAAATTTTTCCTACCAAATCCAGGCCTGGCTTGAGGGTGTCCGCACCGGGCTTCCACTTGGCGGGGCACACTTGATCTGGATGTTCTGCGATGAATTGGGCTGCTTGTACTTTGCGCATGAGTTCATCCGCATTTCTTCCTATGCCGTTGTCGTGAACTTCGGCGATCTTGATTTGACCTTCAGGGCTGATGAGGAAGGTGCCGCGATAGGCGAGACCCGCTTCTTCAATGTAAACGCCAAAGGCTCTGGAGAGGACACCGGTGGGATCGGCCAACATGGGGTAGTTGATTTTTCCGATGGTTTCGGACGTGTCATGCCACGCTTTGTGGGTGAAATGGGTGTCGGTGCTTACGGAGTAGACTTCAACGCCCATCTTCTGGAAATCGGCATACTTGTCAGCCATGTCACCCAATTCAGTGGGACATACAAAGGTGAAGTCGGCGGGGTAAAAGAAAAGAATGGACCACTTGCCGGCCAAATCTTCGTTGCTTACGGTTTTAAAGTCGTCGTTGTGATAAGCTTCTACCTTGAACTCAGGTAACTTGCTGTTAATTAATGTTTCCATGTTTTCCTCCTTTGGAACATTCGATGAGTCGTATTGTATTGCCTTGGATCGGTTTTGGCTAATACATCTTTGCTATCGCATCATAGGTTCATCCTATGGCTTGTATTTTACCGCCAAGTGGTACCGCTTGGGTATAAAATAAACAAGATCATCAGTGAAAAAACAGCCTGGTTTTGCTGGAAGGTGCTTATTTTAGATAACAGTTAAAGGGGTTTACAGGGGACTTTAAAATCGACATGATCGTGTTCATTGTGCCGGACCCAGGACCTTTTTTGCGGGAAATAAATATTCTCTTTCAAATATTTGCCGTACGTTGTTTGATAGAGTAATGGCTGCAGCAGGTGCTCTCTTCCTGCGTCACCGGAAAGGGTAGAATAAAACACAATACCAACTGGATCCACATGGTTTGCCTCCTTGTAACGGTATCATTGTTTTAAGGAGCTGAGAAACTCAGTATGAAAAATTACTGCCACCGATAAATTCGCGGATAACACTGTTTGCAGGGATGTTGTCGGGAAAGACCGGTACAAATAGCTGCAGGAACTGCAAGAGCCGATAGGCTTCTGAGCGGGATGGATGACCGTAGGGCACTTCAAGCAAATAGCGCCAGGCAAAGCTTTTCAGTACCGCGGCTTCGTAGATCAGGGAGGTGTTGAACATAATGGCCGCGTGTTCCTGGAATGGAAAGATATGCTGTTCCTCCCCTTTTTGAACGCTGGGCCAGCGGGTTATGGTGTCAGCCGCTCCGGTTCCCCTGTACCTTCTATCGCGCACAATACGCCTTAACAGACGTGTATCCGAGGTGTAAATCCGGTTGTGCTCATCGATGACCAATTGGGTCAGGGCATTGATGTAGATTTTGTAGATGGAATCGATCGGCAGGTTTTGAGTCAGCTGGGGATTTAGCCCGTGAATGCCTTCGACGATTAAAACCTGATCGGGTTTCAGTTTAACGGTTCGCCACTTTTCAGGCGGCACTCGTTTTCCCTGTACAAAGTCAAATTTTGGAATATCAATGGGCTTTCCCTGCAGCAGGTTTTTAAAGTGTTTTTGAATCAGCGGCACTTCCAGAGCCTCTAAAGCCTCGAAATCGAACTCACCATTTTCATCTCTGGGGCATTCAGAGCGGTCCCTGTAGTAATCATCCAGTCCTACGATCACAGGTTGAATGCCATTGACCTGTAACTGCACCGACAGTCTCTGCACGAAAGTGGTTTTGCCTGCGGAAGAGGGCCCTGCTACACAGACAATGCGCAGGTCTTTTCTTCTTGAAGTTATATTGTTGGCAATTTCGATAATTTTCTTTTCGTGTTGTGCCTCCACGACGCGAATGACTTCGTTAATGCGATCATCGAGAACGGCCCGGTTGAGCTGCGCGACGGTTTCAACGCCCACTTTGCGGTTCCAGGTTCGGGTTTCCCGGTAACAACTCCAAATTCGCCTGCCGTCTTTCGATGAAGTCGGCTCGATGGCATCGGGCAAGACCAGGATAAGTCCCGGTTGGTAGGGCAGTACCCGGGCTCCCCAAATGAAACTCGTGCTCGGAGCAAAAGGACCGTGGTTGATATCCACAAAGCCGTCGAGTCCTGTCACTGAAACAGTGGGTGTGGACCAGGCATTGAGTAATTCAGCTTTGGAGCCGAAAGGATCTGTTAGCAGCGAGAAAGCCGTTACCGTGGAGACCTGCTTGTGAATAAAAGGCATGTCGCTGTTAATAATTTCCGATATTTCCTTGTTTAAAAGGTGAGCGATTTGGGTGAGATCTCTTGAATCGTCTTTTTCCTTTATAATCTCGTAAAAGAACCCCCCGATAATGGCCTGTCCGATATTCAGTTGAATGGGGGGTGTGATTTTTCTGGCTGCAGTTTGTAAGATATGAGTCGCGGAGCGGTGCAAGACCTTTTTCCCGCCAGGATCTGTGGTTTTCACCAGTGACAGAGTCGCTGCACCGTTAATTTCCGTATCCAGCTGAACGATGTTGTTATTGAGCTTGGCTGCGATGATTTTTTTCTTGCGAATTTGTTTTCTTCCTAGAAAAGAAGATATCTTGGTGCCGATATCGACACGCATCTCTTTTCCTTCGAATTCAATAATGCATTTTTCCATGAATAGACCTGCTGTTCAATTTTCAAAACCTTTTCAATCTATAGTACGGTTTGGTAATGGTCAAGAAGATTGATATCTGATATCTGTGATAAGTTTTCAGCTTTCTGAAATTGGAATATGAATGGCTGCGCAAGGAATGCCCTATGGTTTTGGTGAAAAGCGCCGTTTTAGATGCTGGACAGCCGGGTATTCAACAGGGCTGCGTCTTTCCAAGGCTGGAAGGCTGCCGATTTTATAGGGATGCCGTTTTTTTTGAAAGTGTGTACACATGGCTGACATGAGTTGAGTGCCAAGGTGCAAACGCAATGCATTTGATTGAGTTGAATGCAATATGTTATTTGAGCAACTGCAACCAGTAAGCGGAGCTGAAATGGGCCAGAAAAGCCTACGCCAGCACCTCATCCGTCTTTCAGCGCCACAAGTTGCGCTGAATATGGCCAGCTCCGAGTTCTCAGAGTGTCTGCGATCAGCGAAGAGTGGTTCATGCTGTGCTGAGAGGTTTTTAAAATGGACGACACTCAACCGACAACATCAAAGCCCGTATCATCGATGGCTGCTTCAAGTTGGTCTTTGCCGGTTTTTTGAGCGTCGTACTGGATTTGGACTGAACCTCGCTCCAGATTGACGTCCACTTGAGTGACGCCTTCTACTTGCTGCAGCGATTTCTCGACCGTCATCTTACAGTGATTGCAGGTCATGCCTTGAACCTGAAGGGTGATGTCTGCCATTTTTTGACTCCTTATTTTTTGTAGGGGCTATTTTAGCGGTTCTGCTTGTTGTTGTCAGCTCTATTGCGGTGTTCTGAGTTGGGAAAATGGTGCACATGCTCTGTATGGAGCCAAGTTCTTTGTGTTAGAGTTATGTTTTGGAGGCATTAAGATGATTTTTCTTTATTTTGTCCTGGTTTACCTGTTCCTCGCTTTGCTCTTTACTTTCCTGGTTCATCGGTTTCCGCGCAATCCAGTTGTCGATCCACCGGATTGGGGCACGATTGTCGATACGCGCATTCCAGCTTCAGACGGCGGCTTTCTCGAGGCCTGGAAAATAACACCGGAACAGGGATCCAGGGGCACGGTGGTACTGGCTCACGGCTGGGGCAGAAACAGGGACCGCATGGTGAATCGCGGCCGCGTTTTCGGAAAAATGGGCTATACCGTTGTGGTGTATTCCGCCAGAGATCACGGAAATTCCAGTAAAAAGACCATGATGAACACGGTATGTTTCGCGGAAGATGTGCAAGCTGTTTTGAATTGGGCCGGTGCATCGGAAAAAGAACCGGTTATTTTGTACGGACACTCTGCCGGATCGGCAGGAGCGGCGCTTGCCGCATCCAGAATGCCGGGAAAAGTGAAGTTACTTTTTCTGGAGGGATGTTTTCCAGATACACGGGAGGCGAGGCTCTCACTCTATCGCTGGTTTCATCCTTTATTTGGTTACCCCTTTGGACCTGCTATCGTTTTTTTTGCCCGGCTCTATTTCAACGTGTCCTGGCCGGAAGTGTCTCCTGGTCATGTCGCAAAGCGCATTACTTGCCCTGTCATGGTCATTCACGGAGCAAAAGACCGACAGTTTCCCGTCTCATTTGCCGTGCGTCTGCGGGCTTGTTTTAATCATGTCCCCAACCGGCTTTTTATAGCCCCCAAAGCCGGTCACAGTGATTCCAGTGAAGATCCAGGATATCTACCGGCTGTTGTAAAGTTTATGGAAGCCAATGGCTTACCAACGTCTATAAGTCACTGTTCTCGATAAATTTCTTGATTTTTTGAAGCTTGACCGGTTTGGGAATATATCCGTTCATTCCCACATCGAAACAGGCCTGACGGTCGCTTTCAAGGCCACTGGCTGTCATGGCAATGATGGGAATGTCGGGATTGCGAGTGCCCGTTGAAGGTTTGCGAATAAGAGCGGTTGCTTCCAACCCATCCAGTACGGGCATTTGAAGATCCATCAGTACCAGATCGAAATCTTTTTCTTTGAGTATGTCAATTGCCTCCCGGCCGTTACCGGCTAAGTCACTTGTGCAGCCGGATCGTTGGAGCATGACTTCAGCGACTCGCTGGTTAACGGGGTTATCCTCAACTATGAGTATGTGTTTCTCTTGTGATTGACTTCCGGGTTTTATGCCTACCTGTTGTTTGCTTTTTGCGGAACCGCTCGGTAACTGCAGGGGCAGCTTGACAGTAAAGGTCGTTCCTTTGCCCAACTCGCTGTTCAGTTGAATGGAGCCGCCCATCAGCTCAACTAGATTGCGTGTAATGGCAAGGCCAAGGCCTGTTCCGCCGAAGCGTCTGGTAATACTTGTGTCGGCTTGGGTAAAGCGTTCAAAGAGTTTGGTCTGCTGGTCTTTGCTCATGCCAATCCCGGTGTCAATAATTTTGAAAACGAGGCTGGAGCCCCGGCAATTGACGTGCAATGTGACTTGACCATTTTCAGTGAATTTGATGGCATTGCCTATCAGGTTAAGGATGATTTGACTCAATCGAACCTGGTCACCCAGCACAACGTCGGGAACACTGGCTGCAACCTTTAAGGTCAGAGAGATATTCTTTTCTTCTGCTTTATTCAGCATGAGCTGGATCGTGTTGTTGATCACGTCTTTCAGGGTAAAGGGCTCTTTGGCAAGCGCAAGCTTGCCTGCTTCCGTTTTGGAAAAATCGAGCAAGTCATCCACAATGGCCAAAAGATTGTCGCCGGATTTTTGAATGGTTTGTAAGTACTCCAACTTGTTGGGAGCATCTTCTATCTCCAGGAGAATGGAGACCATACCAACAACTCCGTTAAGTGGTGTACGGATTTCATGGCTCATGTTTGCCAGGAATTCGCTTTTGGCCCTGGTTGCAGACTCAGCGCGGTCTTTTGCTTCGAGAAGTTCTTTTGTTTGGCTAATTACTTCTGATTCCAATTTGCGTTGGCGAATGCGCAGCAAGCGTGTACGATAACGGAGAATTGACCAGAAAGCCAAGACAGTAAAAACGGCCAGCAACACATAAAAGGGCCATTTCTTCCAAAATGGGGCTGTTACTTCGATGTCAAGTTGAACCGGAGATCCGTAGATACCATCGGAATTGGTAGACTTCACCTCAAAGGTGTATTCACCTGGAGATAAATCGACAAACGTCGCAAAATCCTTTCCTCCAACATGGTGCCAATTGTCTTCAAGCCCCTTCATGCGATAGGCAAATGAGGCTTTTCCCGCAGAGCTAAAACAAAGGGAGGCATAACTGAAACTAACCATTCGATCCCTGTGGCTCAATAGAATGCGGTTGGTCCACGGCATGTTTTTTGTCAAGATGGTGCGGTTCAAATCACCGAAAGGTCCTACTGGAACAGGGCGATCGTAGAGATCGAGTTCGGTGATGACAGTATGGGCACTTCTATTATCCATTTCAATTTGCGAGGGGTCGAAGATACAAATGCCTTTATCTCCACCAAAAAGAAGTTCACCCGTACTTAAGGCTATTGATGGTCCAATATAGAATGTGTTGCTGGGAAGACCGTCGTGTTTTTGGAAATTGTGAAATTCCACGGGCGGTTTGTGTAAACCGTCACAGGGTTCATGGTTGATGAGTTTGGCTCTGCTTAAACCGTTTGAAGTGGAAATCCATTGAAAGCCCAGTTTGTCGGGAAGAATGTCCCTGGTTGACAGATCAGGAAGACCGTCACGAGTGTCGTATCTCCAAAAAACAGTGTTGTCACCTGGTTTTGCCTGTTCGGCATCGGGCAAGAGGTATATGCCAACTTTTGTACAGATCCAGAGATTGCCTTTGTTGTCCAGATCCAGACCAAACAGGCGGGATTCAACGAAATGGTCCTGCGGGTCTTTAATATGTGGCCAGTGAGCAAATTCGTCTGTGTCGGGATTCCAGCGAGCCAAACCCTCGCCATCTGAGGAAAACCAAAGTGTTCCAGATGGCGCTTCATGGATGTCACGCACAAACTTCAAAGAGGGTTCCAACCATTGGATGGAGAGATTCTTCAGGCATGGGGTGAGAATTCCATAATCAGTTCCTATAAATAATCGATCCAGTCTGGGTGAATAGTATCCTGAAAAAACAGTACAATTTGGACCGTTTCCCTTTATATCGGAAAAAAAATGGAACTGATCGGATCCAGCGTGCATGTAACTCAATACACCGACGAATCCACCCATGAAAACGTTGCCTTTCCCATCGGTAGCCACAGTTGTAATTTCATTAGCAAAAAGAGGCGCATCGTCTTTTAGGCTGCAGCGATAATTTTTGAAAGTGTTGGTTTGGCGATTCCAGCGAGAAACTCCACTGCCATGGCCTATCCAGATTTCACCACCCGCGTCTTCATGGAACCAAAGGATGAAGTTGCTGGGCAGGCCATTTGGGTTTCCGGGCGAGTGTCTTACCGAGTGAAAAGGTTTCTGGTTAAGGTCAGCAACAGCCAGGCCTGCTTCCGTTCCACACCATAGAAAGCCATTGTGATCGATGTAAAGTCTTGAGTCAACCACACCGGGCAACCCTCTGGAATGATTGGGGTTGGGTGTTATAAGCTCGTGTTTTCCTGTTTGAATTTCATATGTAATGATTCCATGACCGGGAATCAAAGCCCAAATCACATTTTCTTGGATCGCTATATCCCAAATTGGAAGATCACTGAATTCCTTTCCCAGCGGGAACCAGGAGAGGGATTCAGTTTGACGGTTCCATTGCAGGAATCCGTCTGTACAGGACATCCAGATGTTTTCGTTGTCGGGCGCTATGTGAAAAACGGATTCAATATCAGGTATTTTGTCGGACTGCTGAGGAATAAAAACAGGCTCAAATACGGGATTTTTTTCATCGGGATGCACGACCCGAAAGACAGCCTCCTCTGGGATGATCATCCAGATTTCATCAGCCAGTCCTCGAGTTATCTGGTACACCAGTCCTTCGGGTATGGAATGCTCGTCGTTCGGATCATGTTGAAAGTGACGAATCTCTTTTGTGAAGGGGTTCAAAGCGGATAACCCTTCAGCTGAGCCTATCCAGATATTGCCCGATGCGGTTTCGCTAAATGTGTAGATGGAATGGAGACCGTGTTTGCGGAGGAGAGGGCCAAAGTGTTGAAACTCTCCCGTTTGAGGGTCAAATCGGTCCAAATCGTCTTTGAAGGATAGCCAAAGAGCACCATCTCGAGCAAATTCCAGGTGAGTGATAATGTCTGAGGCCGGAGTGGTTTTCGGGTTGTTTGGATCGTGGCGGTACTGTTTAATACTGCCATTGTCGAGGCGGTTTAATCCATTTTCGGTACCCACCCACATAAAACCGGAAGGGCCTCGTTTGAGGCTGTAGATGATGGGACTACTCAGACCGGCGTCTCCATCAATAAGCGAAAATCTCAGGGTGGAAGGATCAACAGACCAGCTTGAGACACTTTGATATAGCAGCCAGGTGAGAATGGACCATCTTGTTTTGTGAAAAAGAGTTGTTTTCATAAGTTGCATGGTATGCAGAAACTCCCGTCAAGACGACGGTTCCCGCTAATAAGGGTAACTTGAACCTTATCGGTCATTTAAAAATATTTCATTAGCGTCTTTCTTTTAACAGGACGTCCATCTTATGAACTGATTGTGTAAAACAATCAACTTCCAATAGCAACCCGGGCAATCCTTAAACTCCTTTGTCTTTTTATTCGTATTACTTTAGACTTATAAAACAGGTCATTTAGTGAATGCCGGGATGGTTGTGAGCATGGATGGTTACCCATCGACTCCGTCTGAACAAATGGATTCACCTTTCACTAACTTATCGGCCATCTGAATACGCTCTGCTATTGTAAGATGTTTTTTGCCAAATACATGAATGGAGCATGTAACGATGAAATGGAAAGACGAATGGAAGCAATTAACGTGGCTGGTAGCTGTGTTTTTACTGTTTTTCTATCTGCCTGTAGGACATAAGCGTTTTGATGGCGCAATCATGGAAGGATTGTATCTCGCTAAGTGGTATGCGCGCGAGCATGTCCTGCTGTGCTTGATTCCAGCCTTTTTTATTGCGGGTGCCATTGCTGTTTTCCTCAGTCAGGCTTCTGTTATGAAGTACTTGGGGACGAGGGCCAATAAAATTCTCGCTTATGGTGTAGCCTCCGTATCGGGATCGATTTTAGCGGTTTGTTCGTGTACCGTGCTCCCCATGTTTTCGGGTATCTACAGAATGGGAGCGGGTCTTGGCCCAGCCTGTGCTTTTCTCTACTCGGGCCCTGCCATCAACGTCCTGGCTATCGTTCTGACAGCCAGGATTCTAGGCCTTCAAATGAGTCTTGCACGAGCTGTTGGTGCCATTGTCTTCAGTGTTGTCATTGGCGTTGCAATGCATCTTATTTTCAGGAAAGAAGAGGAAAGGATGACGGCAAAGATGGTCATGCTGGATGAAGATGCTGCAAGACCTCTCTGGCAGAATGCCCTTTATTTTGCGTCCATGATTGGCATTCTGGTTTTTGCCAACTGGGGAAAACCGCAAGAGACAACTGGTATTTGGTTCAGTCTATACAGCTCCAAATGGATAATGACCTCCCTGTTTGCAGTGGCTTTGGGTGTCATATTGGTACGCTGGTTCAATCTGGCCTGGTGGAAGCTGGCTGTTCTCTCAATTCCTGTAACCGGCCTGGCCATTGTCTTTCCTGCACAGCCCATCCTTGCCTTTTCCGCCGGTACAGTGGGACTGATTTTTTTTACTGGATCAAATGAAGGTGAACTGGGAGCATGGTGTGCCTCTTCTTGGGACTTTGCCAAACAGATTATGCCGCTTCTTCTTTTTGGTGTGATGATCGCGGGTGTTCTCCTTGGCCGAGTTGGAAGCGAAGGTCTCATTCCCTCGGCCTGGATTGCAGAAGCTGTTGGCGGTAACTCTTTCTCTGCGAATTTCTTCGCCTCCTTCGCTGGAGCGTTTATGTATTTTGCGACTTTGACGGAAGTGCCCATCCTTCAAGGTTTACTTGATAACGGCATGGGCAAAGGACCGGCTTTGGCTCTGCTGCTTTCTGGCCCCGCTTTGAGTCTTCCCAATATGCTGGTTATTCACAGTGTGTTAAAGACAAAGAAAACAATAGTTTTTATTTCTCTGGTGGTCGTGATGGCAGCTTTTAGCGGTTTTATCTTTGGAGCGATAACGGGATAGTGCCGCTATAAACATCTAACTTTAAAAACAAAAAACAGGAAGAGAAACACTCGGCAACAAACGGGTGAAGAAAGGGAATCAAAGGAGAATTGAGGTGAAAATACAAATTTTAGGAACAGGTTGTGCCAAGTGTACTAAATTGGCAGATTTAGCTTCTAAGGCTGTGGCTGAACTGCAGCTTGATTGTGAATTGGAAAAAGTAACGGACATCAATGACATTTTATCGTATGGTGTTATGGTAACACCCGCTCTGGCTGTTGATGGGAAGGTCGTTTCAGCTGGGAAGCTGCCGGGTTTTAGCGAAATCAAAGACCTGCTAACCCGATAAGGTGTCTTTAGCAGGCACTCTTACGCTCTGGTAACGTACCTTTAATTCAAATACTTAAGTTTAGACCTGCTGGTAAGCTGCGCCTCTGGAGCTCTAAGTTCTAACGTCTCACGGAAAGTTCTTGTCTAATTGTGTGTTTTGCCCTACATTTGATGTTAACAAATTGTACCTTGTGAAAGACAGAGCTTGAAACATGGGAGGTTGTATGACAAAAAAGCTTGGAGAAAGGCTGGTGGATGCAGGGCTCATTACAACTGAGCAATTAGAGTTGGCATTGAAAAGGCAGAAAAGGTGTGGCGGATTGTTCGGCTCCAATTTGGTCTTACTCTACATGATTACGGAAGACGAGCTCCTGGCTTTTCTCGCTAAGTCCACTGGTGTGAAGAGCATCGATTTAAAGTCCTTTCCCATTCCCGAACGCGTGCTCAAAATGATGACGAAAGGTATGGTTGAAAAATACAATGTTATTCCGGTTGCCTATAAAAAACCCAACACACTTGAGATCGCCTGTGCCGATCCCACTAACATTGCCATTCTTGATGAACTGAGCTTTATTACAGGGCGGAATATCGTTCCGCTGCTGTCGACCTATTCGAGTATTCTCGAAGCCATTACCCGGTATTACAGCGGAGTTCCTTTTACAAATGGTTCATCTGCGCCACAGGAATGTACCGATCAACAAATAGTTCTGTCCGAGACTGGACACAAACGACTCGGTCAGCTTCTTGTGGAAGCTGATATGATACAACCGCATCAACTGAATCGTGCCCTCAAGCGGCAGTGTCAACAAGGTGGCGTTATAGGACGTAATTTAATTGAAATAGGGGCTATCAGCGAGCAAAAACTGAAAATGTTTTTGGCTCGGCAGATGGGTGTGAAAGAGGTTAACCTCTCCCAGGTTTTTTTTTCAAGAGAGCTCCTGGAATACATCCCCCTGGAAGTCGCGGAGAAATATCACGTTGTTCCCATTGCCGCGAAAGATGGCGAGTTATCAGTTGCCTGCCTGGACCCAACCGACTTCAGTATCCTCGATCAGCTTCAATTCTATACCGGAATGAAAATTAAAGCTTTTCTTGCCTCCTATGCTGCTATAAACCAAATTATTGATCAGTATTATCGCTCAATTCCCCTGGGAAAAGAGAATCCCGCTGAATCAACACCCTCTATTACAATTTCAACAGACCTCTGAACACATGACACTGTCAAGTCCTCAAGAAAACGCAGCTTTGACCATGGTCCGAGTTTACACGTATTTTGAATTGAGCAGAACGAGGTGTTCCTTCGGCTTGCAACTGTTTTTATCAACAACGGCGTCCTTTCAAGGACCAACAGAGTTGCGACAGGGCAAAAACAGGAAAAGCAATTGTCGAGTTTAACTTATGATCACGGTTCATATTTTTTCACCTGGCTATTCTGCCTGGTGTTAACTTGAAACCCTGTGAAATCTCTCTTAAGTCTTGACATAAAAGCACTTCATTGTTAACTTTTAATCGACATATGATTACATTACAGGTTGGCTGAATCCTGATACATTCAAGTAGTAATCTTTGTATTTTTGCCAATGGAGGGAATTCAATGGTTGATATAAAACGAGTGGGTGCTCATGCCTTGTTTGATGAGGAATTTCAGTCCAGCTTATTCAGCTCATGGAGGGCTGGTCAAGTAAGTGGTTCAGCAATTTTAAACCACCAAAGAATTGATCTTCTGTCTTCTGACTTAAGTAAAAATGCCAGTTTGACGGAGAGCTGGCTTGGTCACTCTGTTACTGCAACCAAGCTGAAACATCCGAATATTTTAGCTGAAAAAACAGAAATTGTAGAGGGCTCTCTCCTTGCCATATACCCCTATCAGGAATCTTACTGTTTAGAACAGCTGTTTGATAAATCTCACAGTGAAGGCATTCCTTTTCAAGTGGATCACGCCCTCATTATTGCCGGAAAACTGGCATCGGCTTTGAGTTATGCATCTCAGTCGAATCAACCTCACGCCCTTGTTCTTCCAGCCTTTATCAATATCTCAGCGGAGGGTGATCTCAAAATCCGGGGTTTTAGTATCAGTCACAGTATTCGAGAGCAATTAGCCGCGCACATGGAGCTATTGTCCTCTTACAAGAAGTACTTTCCTCAAGGTGATCATATTGGAAAAGGTGACCTCGACCGATACGCCATTTTTTCCATGGGTGCCATATTATTTCAAATGCTGACAGGTGAAGATTTTTACAGCCCTGGAAAGAGTAAGATAGCCGAAACACGCATTTCTGAATCAATGATGGCTGCAACTGATACGCCAATTCCAGATAAAATAGTCAATGTTCTCTTGCATGCTTTAGACCCTAACCTTCCCAATTCCTATAAGACAACTCATGATCTCAACGCCGATATGGAAAAGCTGCTTTACTCCGGCGAATACTCACCCACGACATTCAATCTGGCCTTTTTCATGCATTCAGCATTTAGAGACGAGGTAGAAAAACGCGCTGAAAGTATATCCAGGGAAAAAAAGCATACATTTGAAACCGTATCAGAAGTCGTTCCCCCTGTGATGCCGAAACCAATTCAGCGGACGGCTTCCGAGGGATCACAACCAAACCCTGTTCCTAAAGAGTCTTCTGTTCGCATGGAACCAGAAAAAAACAATAAATTAGGCTTGATTTTTGGTATTACGAGTGTCTTGCTCGTTCTTGTCATTGCTGCTCTGTACTTCCTGTTTATCAGACCTGGCCGTGAAGAGTCTAAGCGTCAAGCTCAAAAACTGGCTTTGTTGGAAAGTCAGAAGTCCGCAAAAGATGAATCCAAAGCATTGCGAGAAAAGAGTAAAGACCTTGAAATACAAAGACTTCGTAAACAGCTAAGGTTACAGATGGAAGAAATGGAAGCTGAGAACGCGCGTCTCGATGAAGAAATGAAAAATGCCGAGAAAATAGTGGATGAACGCAAAAAGATGGAAGCAGAGCGCAAGGCCAACCAGGCGAAAATGGCCGCCATGGAAGCTGAGCTCGAACGGATTCAAAAAGAGCGGGAAGAGCAGCGCAGGATAGAAAAGGAAAAAGAGGAAGCCAGGCTTAAAGCTGAAGCTGAAAAGAAAGCTCTTGAGGAAGCGGAAAAAGTGGCCGTAAGCCGTTTGACTGAGGAAAAAGTAATTCCCGAGGCATCAACCACCAATGCGGAGGCTGCAACCACCTCTGCTTCGATTGAGGCTCCCTCTTCCCTTATTCTACCTTACGCCAAGATGGATAATGCTGCGCAACTGGAAAAACCCCTGAATGGCAGTAACTATTATACACCTTCCAGATCGGCTCTCTCTGCTGGTATCCTAAAGAGCGGTAAGTATTACGCTTATATTTTCAAAGTGACGATTGATGAAATGGGTCAAACTGTAGATTACAGCCTGGAACAGAACCCGTTAGCCGATTTGGAGAACGACTATGGCATGTTAAAAAGGGCCATCAGCTGCGCTAAACGTCTAAAGTACACGCCTCCCATTAAAAATGGTCTTCCCAGCAAGTGTGAAAAGCAGATTGTGATTCACTTTAGAGTACTCTAGGAGGTCGAGATGACTATCTTTCAAAAAATACTGGATGGACAGATTCCTGCAGACATCGTTTTCAGAGATGATGAAGTTTGTGCTTTCAGGGATATTGCCCCGCAGGCTCCCGTCCACATTCTGGTTATCCCTGTAAAGCCTCTGGCTTCCATTTCCAAGATGGGAGAAGAGGATGTGGAACTCATAGGTAAACTTTTTAAAAAAGCAACTGAAATTGCCGAAAGTGAAGGGTTGAGTGATTACCGCCTGGTATTGAATAATGGAGAAGGAGCAGGTCAGACGGTTTTTCATCTGCACCTGCATATCTTGGGCGGTCGTGAATTCTCCTGGCCGCCCGGGTGATATTCTGAAGCTAAAAGAAATCTTTCACTGAAGCTTTTAATTCAAAACGTTTTTCAGCCCGGGTTGATTCAACAATAACAATGATTTTGCTCTCTGCCATGTTTTAATGCCGCGGCCATGCCTCATCAGACGATTCTTAAATCAACGGCACTGAAGGCACTCTATCCCCCAGGTACAGCCATTGAAGACTTGCCCTTATATCTTCAGAAACTTTTGTATCCCCTGGGTTATTACGATCAAGTGGAGAAAGAAGCCGTTTATTCGCGAATTGACCCCCTGCTGTTGGAGTCCATTATAAGAGAGGAGACCCATTTCAATGCAGTGGCTAAATCCGGGGCAAGCGCAAGAGGACTTATGCAATTTATTCCTGAAACGGCCCGAAGAACCTCCCTTAAGCGTTTTCCCAATCAATTGAAGCCCCGTCTTGAAGATCTTTATAATCCAGAATTTTCCATTTCGCTTGGTGCGGCATTTCTTTCACAGCTGCAGGAAAGTTTTGGATACATGTCTCTCTACTCTATCGCGGCCTACAACGCCGGTGAGGGAGCTGTCGAGAAATGGAAGTCTCTGGGAATCACTCATGATGGAAAAAACAACCAGGTGGCATACGATCCGCTTCTTTTTATTTTTGATGTAACTTATTCCGAGACGAAAAGATACTGTCAAAAGGTGTTGGCTACTTATTATCAATACAGACGAATTTACGCGTTAAAGGATTCCTATCCAAAAGGTTTTGTGACCCGGCTTGGCAACGCAGGGGAATCGTATTATCTGAAATCTTCAAGCTGATGGTTTCAATATAACGGAATCGCGTGTTCTGAACATAGTACGGCATGGGCTGAGGTTTGCCAGCAGTCAGCAAGGATCCTTTATGTTCAGTCGAGAAGCTCTATGGAATCTTCCTTATTGGGAACCATACACAGAAACTCATATGTTTCGTCTCCCAAAGTTCTATACCAGTGAGGCAGGCCTGCGGGAATAAAAAGAACATCACCTGCTTCAGCTTGAAAAGTCTCTTCACCAAGACCTACTTCGGCGCGGCCCTTTAACACATACTGTTCATGCTCAACTGTGTTGGTGTGACTGGGCATACAACCACCTGGCTTGATTCGGAAGCGGCGCATGGCAAAGTGGGGTGCTTCTTCACTGGAAATCAAGACCTGGTAATCGGTTTTTTCTCCAGCTGGAATGGGTTTGAATGCAATGTGACGGCTTTTCTTCTTTATGGTATCCTCCTGTTTTTTATGCTGTTGACACTGCCAACTTACACCTTATATCCTTAATCAATCCTGTTCTGTCATAGATCAACGTACTTTACCAGATTTTTTAAGACTTCTGAAGCGGTTTCGTGAAGCGATAGACCTTTTTTCAGATGGTAAAAAAAAACCCCGAAAAACGGGGTTTTTTGTTTGAGCTGGAAAGTGAGGTTAAGAAATGCACAGTTGTTCTGGTGACTTAAGCAAGGCTCCAGGTGTCTGTATACTCGTTTCCTTCTTCGTCTTTTATCTTAATTTCTTCAAACATCAGACTGACGGTTTCAAGGTCGCGGAACCGCTTGCTCTTATCGTCACATGTGTTGAGCTTCCAGGCATTTAGACCGACAACTTTGACCTCCTTCATTTCATGTGAGAAATACTTGACAATGTCACCAGTGGGGTCCGGCCGATAGTGGCTTATCACCACACTCGGAATGACAATGTTGTCACATAGATGCTTTGCCAGCAGCGGAGAAGCTTTGTCCAGCTCGTGCACGAATGAAAAATATCCATGTTGACGACGCCCGGTAATGGTTCCATCTCTTAAATCGGTTGGCATGGTGATTTCATAATTAAATTCGTAGATCTCTACTTGTTGATCCTGTTCTCCGCCCTCAACTGGTCCGGGAACTCCATCTATTTTTGCGTAACTTGAAACGGTCATGATTAACTCCTTGTATTTTTTTGTCGCACCTCACTTCTAGCTAGATATGTGCCAATGGTTTAAATGCAAGAAATTAAGTAAAAAGAAGTTTTGTGTAACGCGGTAAGCGATTGATTTGTTCGAGAAATGGAACACCTTTGTTCCTGTTTTCGGAATAGTTTTAACGCAGGGCGACTTAAAATGGAAAATGTCCTGCTTCAACCCTTTGCCAGGAGTCGTTACAGGCGTCAATTCCAGTGTTTGAAAGTGGTATTAAAGTTGCTATAATTACTTGTATGACCATTTCAATACAAATCATTTTTAATGGAGGAAAAGATGAAAATAAAATCATTGATGCGGAGTTGTGCCTGTTTTAGTTTCATTTTCATGAGTGTTATGGTGTCAGGCCAAATTAACCGCAATGGACAAGGCTTTCAATTAGTCAAGGGTCAATCGGTATTGGAGAAAGTCCATACACGACAGCTGGGGCATTTGTCACCTGAATTGGTGGAGCTGGGCCGGCTCAGTAAATCGCAGGGAAAAGAGCTTTCTGTTCAAAGTCACATTGAGTATGGAACACCGCGGATGATGACAGGTTGGCTGTCGCTCCCTTCGCAGAGCGACCCCAGTCAGATAGCCATGAATTTTACAAAGTCAAATCGTGGGATTTTAATGCTGCATCCCGATGATGAGCTTGTTGTTGCTGGAGTAGAAGAAGATAAGTTGGGGCAATTTCATATCAGAATGCGGCTTCAGCACAAAGGTCTTGAAGTGTGGCCGGCTGAGGTCATGGTGCATCTTGAGGCAAACGGGCAGGTTCACACTTTTAACGGTGTTTATCGAAGCCCCGTTTTAAGTCGCAAGAAAGAGTTCAATACGGTACCCTCTTTTGGTGCAAATGAAGCGAGGCAAAGGGCGTTAACTCACATCAACAAGAAGGTAGACGTTGAGGTTCATGCCGAGTTGGTGATCTATGATTGGCATGTTCCCGCTCCAGTGCTGGCTTACAAGGTTCATGTCCACAGTGAACGGGATATTTTATTGAATAAAAATATATTCGTTAATGCCCATACAGGTGAGATACTTAATGAAATTGACAGCGTGTGTTCGGGTGGAGCAGCTGGTGAAGTCATGTGCACCGTTTACCCAACTCTCGACGGTAGTCAAGTAGCAACCGTTGGAGGCTATGATGACTATGGAACGATATACCTCATCAATACATCCAAGAGGATGTTTCCCGGTCAGTTGGATCCCAACACTCTGGCTGGAACGATATACGTTCTTGAATCCAATCACCAGAGCGAACCTCAGGGTTTAGCTTCTGACCCCAATGGCGATGCTGTTTTTAGTGACAGCATGGAAACACATGCTTCCGGTGCTGCGGCATACCTGGTCAGTCAAACCTATGACTGGTTGTTAAATAATTTCAATCGAAACAGTTGGGATGACAATGGCAGTGCTTTTAAAGTGATCACCAATTTCAGAAGTGATCCTTCCCAGGGGCTGGATAATGCTTTCTGGACGGGAAGAGAACTCGTTTTTGGTGACGGCGGCCAGATAACGAGGAACTGGGCATTTTCACTTGATTTTGCGACACATGAAATATGTCACGCTATCACCTCTTCATCGGCCAACCTCGTCTATCAGTTCGAATCTGGCGCATTAAATGAATCCTTTTCTGATATGTATGCAACCACTCACGACGATGATGACTGGTTGTTGGGCGAAGATATCACGATTGCTCCAGCTTACGGTGCTCCGGGACTCAGAGATATGTCTAATCCGCATCAAGGGAAGTCGACCGGTGACTTTCAGCATGGGTGGCAGCCTGCTCATATGAATGAGTACCAGAACTTACAGGCCAATCAGGATAATGGCGGTGTCCATATTAACAGCGGCATTCCCAATCACGCTTATTACCGTTTGGCAAGCGCTATTGGAAGAGACAAAGCTATTCAAATAATGCATCGTACTTTGACAAAATACTTGACCAGGAACAGTCAGTTTGCGGATTTCAGGCAACTGGCAGAAAAAGCGGCTTCGGATCTATATGGGTCCAGTTCAACTGAAAAATCAGCTGTCAGCAACGCCTGTGCGGCGGTGGGAATTGGAGCGGCAACCCAGCCACCGGGTGAAGACAGCGGCTTTGTACTGTATTTCCCCTTCACGGCTTCGTTTGATTATTACGGGCTTTCTTATACAAGTACGTTTTCAATTTCCAATGCAACGGATTCAATGGTTACAGGAACTGCAACCTGGTATGATGCTTCGGGACGTTCCACGGGTTCGTATGATTTTACGGCTGAACCACGTGTAACGCTGATAGGAACATCTGATGCAACGGATCAATGGGTTAAAATCACATCCAGCGGAAAAATGGTGGGAACTTATCAGCACATGACTTCCGACGGGTCAAGCTGGTCCATGATTCCCGCGACCTCATACATTAATAACGGGCTTTTTATTCCTCATGTGGCTACCAACACTCAGAAGTTCTGGACAGTCGGGGCCATGGCCAATGTGCGGCAAACGCCCTCTTCCCTGATTTATGTTGATAATTTCGACTCGGCATGGACGGTGGATATCAATCAAAAAGGCCAGGCGCTGGCTTTCGACTTTGAACAACTCTATGGTAATTATCCCAATGTGATTTCGAAGGGGGGGTTATGGGGGTTTTTCCTCAATTATGATCTCAATGATAACAGGGTACTTGATCAAAATGTGGTAGGCGCTGAAATTTTTGGCAGGAAGGATGCCAACATGGCGGCTGGTTTGACGGTAGACGCTACCAGTGGCCGCAGTATTCTTTTTACTCATGTTGCCGCGAATACAAACACTTTCTGGACGGGCTATTCGGTTGTAAATATGACAGATGAGACCGCCCGGGTCAGGATCAATGCCTACAACGATACGGGCGGACTTTTAGCCAGCAATACGCAGAGTATCGCTCCTTTCGGTAAACTGTTGAGAGTGACAGGCGATTCATTGGTGCCCAGAGGAACATCCTGGTTTGTTATCTCGGGACTTTCAGAAACGACGGTTCTCTCCGGTATGGAGCTGTTTGGGTCACAGGACGACAGACAGTTAGCCGGATTTCAGGCGACGCCCTTTGTTTCCAATAAGTTCTATTTTCCCTTCGTCATATCCGGCTCACGATTCAGGCCTGATCATTTCACAGGCTTAGTTTCCAATTGGACGGGAATCTCCGTGATCAATCCCAATAGTGTTTCGGCTAATGTGACCTTTATAATTTACCGATACGATGGGGCGGTTCTCAGCGGTTCAACAGAGATTCCAGCGAATAACAAGCTGTTGGGAACAATCAACGATCTTTTTGGGGTCACTAACTTCTACGGTTATGTGGTCATTGAATCGGACCTCCCCGTAGCTGGATTCTCCTTGTCCGGGTATACCGATCAAAGAGAAATGGCTGCTAACCCCATGGTTTTAGTGGAATAGCAAGAGGATTCCATTTCATCAAGGAAAACCATGCTCTCGGTTACGGCACAAACAGGTTATGGCCTCGCAATTGAATACAATTGAGAGGCCATAACCAATTGGTTGAGTTTGACAAAAAAATCATAATGATGAAAAAACGATCGAAAATGACATCTATATTTAAGTTTTTGAGAAAGGGGACGAAAAACGAAAAGTAACGGTTCTTGTATTCCTCTGCATACAGAGATGGACGAATGCGGGAAATAGCCAGATATCAGAAAAAAGGCGCGCCGAAAAGCTCAGGGTAAATCATGGAGCATTGATGAAAAAGATTTTGATTGCTGACGATTCTCCAGTTGTAAGGCAAATGATCGCATTCATGGTCAAGAAAATGGGATATCAGCCCCTGCTGGCTGCTGATGGATTGGAAGCGGCTGAAATTACTTTTAAAGAAGGCCCGCATTTGGTGATTTCCGATATCGAAATGCCCAAAATGAATGGGTTCCAGCTTTGCCGATTACTCAAGTCCGATGAGTTGACCAAGGATGTTCCGCTGGCTATTTTAACCTCCAAAGAAGGGGTTACTGATAAATTTTGGGGAATGGATACCGGGGCTGAAAGATACATCCTCAAAAACAGTAAATCCAGAGAAACTCAACGTGTGATCAGACAACTCATGGAGGAGAACAGGGCCTATGAGCCCCGGGTTCATAGGGAGATATCACTTTGGGAGATTATTGAAAAGGTAAACAATACATTTGATAAAAAACTGCTGGAGAGTAAACTGGTGAATCAAATACACCAGGCAATTTTTGAGGTTCACAACCTTAAAGAGGGCATTTTAAAGCTGAGCGAAATTTACAAGAAAGTTTTGGGTTATTCCCTTTCCTGTTTCTATTTCAATTGCGATTCCGAATCCAGGATGATTTTTAACCTTGCAGAAGCATTGACTGAAACCAGTTTTAGAGAAATCAAACATGCCATCTACAGGTTAGCCGAGGTGGAAGGCCACTTGATTGAGGATCAGGTTGAAACGGAAATAGAAGGTTCCTTTGGAGACATTTCCGGGACTGTATCAAATGAACACTTTTTCGTTCAGCCGTTGAGCAGTCAGGCTGTTCAATTTGGTTTTTTGGCTTTTTATACTCGTGACCCTTTAAAGATTCCAAATCAAGCCAAGAAATTATTTAAAGTAACCAGGCAGGCCTCCAATCTCGTTATTGACAATTTGCTGATGAATGAGCAAATCCGGCTATTGTCAGTCATTGACAATCTCACACAGATCTATAATCGCAGACACTTCATGGAATACTTTGTAAAGGAGCTGGATCGATGCAAGCGTTTGAGTTTGAAGGTTTCGGTTATCCTGATCGATATTGATGATTTCAAGCAGGTCAATGATGTCCATAATCACCTGTCTGGGGATCTTGTCTTGAAAGATGTCGCCCAGCTGATCAAGGCATCTATTCGTAAAATGGATATTCCTGCGCGTTATGGTGGTGAGGAGTTTATCTGTCTGCTTCCTGAGACAAGCGTTGAAGAAGCGATTCTGGTTTCCGAACGCATTCGCGCCAGTATCGAAACCTTCACTTTTTACACCTATGATAAGCAGCCAATTAACATCACGGTGAGTGTGGGCATATGTCACTCAGCAGATAAAGTGCAACTAAACGATCCATTGGAATGGATAAAGATGGCCGATACACGCCTCTATCACGCCAAACGAACAGGCAAGAACAGAGTGTGCCATTAAACCCTAAAAATGAAATGACAAATCAAGGGCATTTGATGTACCATAATACCTGGAACCAACCCGTTTTTCTCATGGGTGTTTTTGTGGAAAAGGGAGTTTAAGTTCTGCCAGCACAATCAGTTGATGAAAAGCAATTTCTAAATAACAGGTTTAGGAAGAAGGAAAACACTGCTTTGTGTACAGGCGGTCCAAGGTTCGACAGAAAATATTCTATGAGAAAAGCTGTTTTTGGACCTTTCCAGGAGCACATTGATTGAGAATGCAGTCAAATTGAACTCAGCCTGCAGTCTGCAACCAGTGTTTATGATTGTTGTACTTAAATCATGCTGTTAGTGGAGCTTTAAGCTAAAAGGGCAATGGACGGTATCAATCCAAGGCTGTTGAAAGGAAGTGATACCCAAATAAAGGGGAATGACTCTAGAATCCCGGACTTCTTTTTGTATTAAGGAACATGTTATGACGACCAACATTCTCATTATCGATCAAGATCCTTCGACTCTTAAAACTTTTGAAGCATTAATGAGTCGGGAAGACATCCATTTCCGACAAGTTACCTCAGGAAAGGAAGGTCTGGAAGTGGCCTTGAAAGAGATACCCTCTCTGGTAGTTATTTCAGTTGAACTAAAAGATATGAATGGTTTTATGGTTTGCAAGAAGATGAAAGAAGACAAGGGCTTGCAGTCCACACCGATTCTTATCTGTTCATCTGAACTCGGTGAAAAAGAGTTCAATAAACACAAAAAATTAAAGACACACGCTGACAGATACTTACAGAAGCCCCTGGCATCTGAAGAGTTGATTCGAGATGTTGGAGACTTACTTTCCATTGACTTTCAGCTTGAAATGGAAGAGGATCTGGACCTGGATCTCGACCGCCTTTTAGATGAAAATGACTTGCTGGATAACTCCTTTGATATGGAAGAGGAGCACGCTCCAATGACACTGGATCACGTATCCATTATTCAGGAAATGAAAACCAAACTGGAGAATCAGGCACATCAACTGGATTACTACAAGAAAGAGCTCGATGCCTCTAAGCTTTTCTTCAATCAGATGAAAGAGTCGCAATCGAGCGATTCTGTTGAACTGTCAAAAAAGGAACAAGAATGCGAAAGACTTCAATTTGAAATTAAGGAACTGAAGGAAGAAAGAGAAAGAACGCTGCAAACAGTCCAAGGTCTAAAAGAAGAAAACAAACAGACTGTTATAAAGCTGGAAAGATCGGAGGAGGCCGCCAAAGAGTTATCTCATGATCTGGATAAAAAAGACAGTGAAGTGAAATCCCTTGAGGATCGCATATTGGAGCTGGAATTTGAGATTGAATCAGCGGGAGAGGCTCAACTTGACGGTGACAAGCAAAAGAAGGCTTTAGAAGTCAAGAGTCAGAACCTGGAAGCTGATTTATTTAAAACCCAGGAAATTATCGATGAAATGACCTCCCGAATCGATGCCCGGGAACAGGCATCCAAGACTCGGGAAATCGTATTTCAAGATGAAATAAAAGAACTTGAATCAGCACTTGAAGCTTCTAAAAAGACCAATGAACGCCTTGAGGAGCTGTTGCTCGATCGCGAGAGTGATATTCAGGAAGTACAGAAAAAGCTCAGTGAGTTCCAGAAAAAAGCAGGTCAATTCGATGTAGAGGCCAAACAACTGCAGGAAGAAAATGTGAGAATCAAGAGCGAATATTCCACAGCCATTTCAAAAATGAATGAGGACTTTCAAGAACTTCTCGCAACGACAAAAAGCACAGCAGAAGAAGAAATGAACCTTAAGATGGATGAGATTCAGGAACAGGCAGATAAACAAATTGATGAGCTGAACAAGCACCTGTTCGATGCCGATCAGGAAAGTGAGTTATTAAAAGAGCGTATCGATGCCATCTTGAAAGAGAAAAAGGAAAGGGAAGATGAACTTCAAAAGGAGCGACTGGATCTTGAAGAGTTTTACCAGAACGAAAAAGCGAAAATAGAACAAACCGTTTTGGATAAGGAAACCGAAATACAGAATCTGAAATCGAGATACGAAGAACAGAAAAATATCATTGAAGAAGTTAACGGTGAGTGCGAGAAGTTCAAAATAGAAAAAGAAGATGCGCAATCACAGTTGGTCAGAGCCCAGGAAGAGAAAGTTGTCATACAGCGAACTCATGATGAGGAAATACGGAAACTTGAACAGCATCACCTTAAAAATGCAGAGGAATTTGAAGTTAAACTAAAGCAGGCTTACAGCCTTCAGGAGGAGTTGTGTGAACAGCGGGACCTGCTGAAGACAGAGTTGGAAGAACAGGAAAAACGGATCAAAGACGTGCAGGCTGAAGCTGAAGAAAAAGAAAAAAAACTGGAAGAAGAACTCGAAAACAACGAGAAGCGAACGGCCAAAATTATCTCCGAACAGGGCACCCGAATTGCCGACATGACATCAATGGTCGATGAACTGAAGACTGAACTTGACAGACGGAAACAGGAATCCGATTCACTTACGAAACGCGTAAGTCAATTGGGTTTGGGACATAGAACTCTCAAGGATCGCCTGAACAAAGCTCAGTCAATCCTGGAAGAGGGACTTAAACATCTGCGAGGAGATACCGAGACCCTGGATTTTGAAGAGTAAGCTTGTGATGCTTGCGTGTTATCAATCTCGATCATGAGTATTCCCCTCTTGTTTGTTGTCTGTTTTTAGCTTTTTTTAATACCGCATTAGCGTGGCGTGTTACGCAGACTTCTCGGGACTGCGAAAAATGTCTAATTCATGAAATGCATCAGTATACGCGAATGTGTTTTTTTGTGTTGCTATGCTGGATCTTAACCTCTGAACACCAGAAACTTTAAATAAAGCGAAAAATCATAGAGCAGCATTTGCATGATATGATAGAGTATAAAAAGCAACCGCCGTGTACTTCATACTTTATTGACGATGCCGTCAAACAGCAAATAAGCCAGGGGAAAATTTATGTCTAATTCAGATGATTTTAAAAAGGCCACCAGAGAAATGACCCGGGATCACAACCAACGGTTGGTTCTAAAACACATTTACAATAAGGGACCGATTAGTCGAGCCCAGCTCGCTCGTCTGACCGGTTTAACTCGATCGACGGTTTCAACGGTTGTCTTGTGCTTGCTGAAAAGAAAGCTGGTGCATGAAACCGGAACAAGTCGTGTGTCGGTTGGAAAACCTGCTACCCTGTTGGAGTTCAATGCTGAGAGTTCACTTATCATAAGTCTTGACCTGGCCAGTACGGCGTTTAAGGGTTATCTCTATAACCTTCGGGGAGAAATGAAAGAGTGTGTGAAATTAGGCACAGAGCACCAACGCGGTCAGGCCGCTATACAGGGCGTCCTTTCCCTTGTTAATTCACTGAAACAGAACTGGAAAATTCTGGGAGTGGGAATTGGAACACCTGGCGTTGTGGAACCCCACAATGGGACCGTTATTCGTTCTACGGATCTAGGCTGGGAGAATGTGGCTCTCAAGAGGCTTGTTGAAGAGCGGTTTCACATTCCAACTCACATTGCCAATGACTCTCAGGCAGCGGCACTGGCTCAGTATGTTTTTGGGTGCCAAAAACAGATTGATAACCTCATCCTGTTGAAAATGGGAAGAGGCGTAGGTGCCGGAATGATCATCAATGGAAAAATGTTCTTCGGAGATGCTTTTGGAGCAGGTGAAATCGGGCATGTTGTTGTTGACGAAAATGGAGAACAATGTGAATGCGGTCAATGGGGCTGTTTGGAAACAATGGTTGGAGTCAAAAGTTTAAAACGTCAACTGGAAAAGATGTGTAAAACGGAAATGAAAGATTTCAATCTAAAGGCTTTCCGTCAATCAGGTCATGTGATCGATTTAGTCCAACTGCTGGATAAAGGTCAGCCGTGTTTAAATCGCGCAATTGAGAAAGGTGCGCATGCACTTGGTTCCGTGCTTGCGCTGCTGATTGGAACGCTGAATATCGGGTATGTCTTTTTGGCCGGTGAAATGATCCAACTGGGAGATTACTTTCTCGACCCTCTCAAGCAGAGGACGATTGATTGCAGCATGCCCATTCTAATGGATAAGATAAATATACAAGTATCCAAGTTGATACCCAACCTGGTGGATCTGGGAGCGGTAGCACTGGTTCTTCAACAGGAATTGGGATTGGTCTGATGACACTTCAATAAAAAACGGCAACACCGCAATGACTATGACCTTGTTGGGATCTTGATAGCTTTGAGAAAGCGCGGACAACTTGTTGCGATTTTACGGGTATGCTTTCTGCCTGGCGTTAAAACGGTTTCCGGGTCTTGCCAATAATAAGGGCGCAGCCAGTCTTATACTACTCAACGACGATTTTAATCAGGTCGCCATCCGGGCTTGAGACTTTTAAGAGTACATTTCCCTCTTTCATTTCCCGCGCCATTTGAATAATGTTGTTCAGATCTTTTTTCTCACTTTTTTCAATCATGGTAATCTGGTCGTCTGACAAAAAATCCTTAAAATAGTCTATTAGTGAGATGGGTACGGTGATATTCAGAACTTCGGCATTCTCTTTTTGCACAATGAGCTGGATCATCTTGTTTTTGGCAATGTGAATTTCCGGTTTGCTTGTTTTCTGATAGGGTTTCAGCCTCGCCTGATCTTCCACAGAGCCGTTTTCCGAAATAAAATCAACGATTTTTTGCTTCGCTCGTGGAGAGTGGGCTTGATCAAGTTTACTAAGGAGCTCATCGATAACACTCGGTTCCTTCAGTTTCATGAGTAAACTGGCACTCTTGAGTGCCTGGTCGATATCGTGTCCTCTCAGGCTTTCAAGCAGTACTTTCTTGATATAAGGCTGCTTGCGGGCCAGGTAAAAAGCGGCTTTTAAGCGGAGATCTTCTGCGTCTTGAAAGGAGACATCTGATCCTCTTATTTCCAGATACCGTGTTAAATAATCATAACATGCTTCGTAATTCTTCTCTTTGAACAGGCATGAACCAGCGTAGTACAGGCTGTTGACATAGAAACTTGAGTCGGGATAATCGTCGATGACTTTCCTGAAACAGTCCGCCGAAACAGACCAGTTTTCACTGTACCAGGCCTTTTTTCCCGCTTTATACAGTTTGTAGTCTTCGCCTGCAAAAGCAGTGCAGGTAAGCAAGCATAATAAAAAAAAGTGTTTACTCAAAACAGCCACCTGAATTGAAATTCAACCGATTCCACCGGTATCATTATATACGATTCAATTGTCTGTTTGTTTTCCAAATATTTCGCTTTTTTTGATAAAGCAGGCCTGTTCTCGACTTGAGAGGACTGCATTTTTACAAGTTTAATCTCCTTGGTAAATAACCACCCGGTCGGTGGCTGTACGGCCAAATGTTTCGGGTTGATACATTTCTTCCACTTTTGCAGGTGGCACCACAAACACACCGGTATTAGTAGCTCTTACAATGTACCGGTAGTCCTGAGAGCCCGCTCTGAGTCGGTTGGTAAAGGCTTCCGCTCGATGGTCTTTCATATTTTGGTGCTGGAACCATCTGCGTGTCCAGATATTGAATCCGTTTTTAGAGGGATTTACCGGACTCGGTTCCTGCTGGGATGTTTTCAGGGCTGGGTTAATTATTTCAAAACCTGCGGCCAGCGGATCAACTAATGCTACATGCTGACGTGATGATATCTGCGAAAAGTGAATGCGTACCTCGACACGGGCACCGGCCTTGATATGCCAAACACCTGATTCATCCTGCTTGACATCTTCGGGATGGTCCAGTCCACGGTATTCCCTGATCACAGAGAATCCCTGATCCTCTGCTTTCAGTTCCAGTGATTGCGGGGTATAGCTGAGGCCCAACCGATAATATGCTCGTCCCTTGCCCTCTTTTTGCAGTGTGAACTGGCTTTTGTGGTCAAGGGCGGAGATGGGAATTTCGCGATGAATCCAGTTGTCGCTTCTGCCTTTGAAGGAATCCTGACCGGCGAATTGATCATCGAGCCAGGAGGTTAACTGGAAATCGGGGGGTTCCTTTTCCCGGATATCGGCATACTTTTTCACGGCTAAGAGTACCCAAACGTTTTCCTGGGTATTGTTCCATCGGCCCTTGGAGCGATGGCCCAGCAGGCCTCTCAAGAACTTGGTCGCCAGTTCACTTTCTGGATACAGGCTGAGTAATCCCTCCAGAAACAGGGCGTTGCTTCTGGTTTCAGATCCCAGCAGGAAGTAGGTGCTATAGGACGCTTCTTTAGCCAGCTCAGCTGTAGAAGCAGTTTCGAGCACTTTGTTTTTAAGCGACTTGAAAACGCTTGGAGCCTCATCCTTTTCTTCGGACATGGCAAGGGCTGAGAGCAGCCAGGCCTGTGCTTCCATTGACAGATCCTGGTTTTCTTTGTCCCACAGTGTAGAGGCTTCTTTGGCTGTCTGCTCGCCCGCCAGAGCGCGAATGTAGAGGGCGTAGGCTTTCAATGAATTGGCGGCCTGTCTGGACATGTTTTCATGGAAAAGAGCTTCGATGTTTTTAACCGCATGGAGGGCTTTCTCGAGTTTGTCTCGATCGACTTGAACACCCGACATCTCAGCGCGCAGCAGTGCATGCGTGACATGCAGCGTGGCAAAGGGCCATTCCCTTTGGCTGCCTGGCCAGAAACTGAAACCGCCGCCTGGCAGCTGGTTCTTTAAAATTCGGTTGACCAATTCAAACAGGTCAATGGGTTTTTGAGTGAGCAGTTCTCCAGGTCTGTAGACCTCCAGCAGCTTGTTCATGGTGGAAACGGCAATCAGTTTGGATGCCAATTGCTCGTTGCAATCAAAAGGGTAATCCCTAAGGTAGAGATAAGCGTCCATCAGTGTTTGAAGCTGGGTGGAAGAGACCTGAAGGTCAAGCCCGCCAAACTGTTCAAAAACATTTTTGGGTTTGGCCACCTGATAGGCTTTAATTGCATCTGCGCTCATTTCACCGTAAGTGGCAAACGCCTCTGAGGTTGCCGGAACCCAGACAGGCAGCGTGATTTGGGTTGCATCTTCTGCATGGTTTTCAAAGTCATCATCCGTAACACAGAGCACTTGAAAGGAAGCGAGGCCCGACTGCAGAGGCGCACTGGCAAAGGAGACTTCCACGCGATCGTTCGCCGGAATAACCAGCCTTTTTCCTGCGGTGGAATGTTCCTGAACAGGCCCATCCAGGTCGGTTTTAACTTCCTGAAGAGACTCTGCAAACCGGAGATTACTTCCGCGGATGACCAGCTGCACCGGCATATCACGCTCTGTCTGGTTTTGCAGAACGATGGGCAGCATGAAGCGATCACCGAAATTCAGGAACCTGGGAGCGGAGGGTCTGATCATCAAGGGTAGACGGGCCGTGACATTCGCTTGCCCCGTTCCGAATTTGTCTTTACCGTGAACGGCCAGAGCCATCACTCTGTATCGCGTCAGGTTATCCTTCAGCTTGAAGGAGACACTGGCTTGTCCCTTTTCATCGGTGCGAACGCGAGGAGCAAAGAAGACAAGCGGCGAAAAATCAATCCGGCTGGTTATTGGGTCGGGCGAAGGAGTGGTATCCACCCCAAGGAATGCTTGGCTTCTGGCAGCCATAGCCTTTTGCATCATGGCTGTTTCATTGTCGGAAAGGAATTCAGGCGATTGTTCCACGTAGATCGATTTGTCTGATCGGCTCTCTCTTACGCGGCAACGCCGTTCTGGATAAAAGCATTCCAGTGGATCCTCCAGTATGAAGCCAGTCAGCGCCAGAACAGCCTCATCCACCATCATGACCAGCACTTCGGCATTTTCAACAGCTTGATTCTGATTGTCGGTCACTGTCAGGGAGAGAGAGCCCGGCTGGGCCGGCGCCATCCATTCCAATTGTGGGGTGATGGCCACGTTGAGAGCTCGGTTGACCCTGGAAATCGGGATTTCAAGGGATCCCGACGAGCGGCGGGCAATGCGATCTGGCTGGGGCAGCAGTTCTTCCAAGATGGAAATTCTTGCGGTCAGATTGGGCACATTGGCTTCTTTGAGCGGCACTTCCAATGTGGTCATACCGCCATCCAGCTGGAATGTTCTGTGTTCCACCAAGCCCGATCTGCAAACGATCAGAACGCCGTTTCCCTTTTCAAAAGGTGCGCGAACGAGAATTTTTGCTGTTTCTCCGGGCGTGTAGTGCTCTTTTTCCAGAATGAGGGTCAATTCCTCGTCATTGGGGTCCCATAAATCAGTTTGGCTCTCTCCAAAAAACCAGATATGTTGCTTTGTGATGTTCGCATTGTGTTGATCATCCTGGATTTCGAGTTTTAATTTGAAGGAGCCTGACCGACTTGGTTTCAAACTAAAAGGCAGCGGTTCCGATTGACTGATCAGTTCTTTTCCCATGACGATCTGATCGATGGCGTTAGCCTCCGCTCGGACTGGACCTGACGCTTCAGAGATGAGCTTTAAATGGATGGGTACCTTGTCGACCAGGTTGCCGTCGACATCGACCACGATCAGTTTGCCCCGGCATGTTTCTCCCTGGTTGAAAAAGGCCTTTTCCAGCCATAAACCGACGTAGAGCTTGGCAGGGTGAATCAGAATGGCATCTTCGGCAGACCATGCCTGTCGATTCACGTCCATGATGGTCGCTTCCCCGCTCAGAGTACACGCTTTTCCGGGTTCGTTGAGTTGCATCGAGAGCGAGACAACGTGCTTGCCTTCAAAATCGGTTTTACCCGATACATTTTTCAAAGTCTCTTCATCGGCATTTGGATTAAAAAACCACCACGGTGTTCTGCTCTCTCCAAAATGGTAGGCATCCCAGTTTGGAGGCTGATAGGTTGTTTGCCGGCATTGAAACGTCCATTCAATATCCGCCTCAGCCAGTCCGCCGCCGGCGTAATAGGCTCCACTGGCTGCCCATTCCAATTTCTGGTTGGGGTAGTAGGGTCCTGGCGTCAGTGTTTGGGCTGTCACTTCGTATTCGGGTGTGCGGAATTCCTGTATCTGAAAAGAGTGGTTGTGACGATAGGTTTGTGTGTTTCCGGATGGCCGCTGACCTTTCTTCGGGAGTTCCCTGGGCGCATCGATTTCCAATTGAAGGAAAGCACGACCCAGATCGGCATCTTTTGGCAGTTTGCAGCTGAAGTCAAACGTTCCTGCTTCGGTCAGTGTTGTCGTACCAGTAGCTAATTCGTTTCCTCTTGCATCGCGAACCTGCCATTTCAGTGTTGAATTTGAAAAAGGGCCCAAGTCAATGGCGCCTTGCGGTCTTTCCTCCTGCCAGCGTAGAATGCCTTTGAAGTGGACTTCCTGTCCGGGTTTGTAGAGGCCCCGATCTGTGGTGACATACCACAGCGGTTGGTCGGTACCGCCTCGCTCTCTGCCATTCAAGCTGAAGAGCAGTTCGTCTTTGCCTTTTTTTGCCGACCAGGTGACACCATCCTTGAACCCGCTGCTGGTGTTGGCGAGTTTCAATGTGCTTTCAACTGCGTGAATGGGGCCCATCTCGCCATCCATGGATTGAATGATGGTATCTTTGACGGGCTTTCCTGTGGATAGTTGGTACATATTGAAAATCATGCGGTCTTTATCTTCCACCACATCGACGCCCAGGTCGGATAGTTGAACCCAGGAGAGCAAATATCTTCTCCTGCTGCGCTTATCAACTTGCTCAGGTGAGGCCAATACGACGAATTGGCCATAGCCCTCTGTGTCTTGGACGAATGGCGTGAGATCGATGGATGTAATCTGCATGCCACCGTCCTGACCTTTGGCTTTCAGAGTCCCATTGAAGAGCTCTTCTCCGGGCAGCTTGGCTTGTTTGGTATTAAAGTCCCGTTGGCTTCTGTCCTTTTTAAGGGTCAGGTAGGCCTGATAGTCGCTGGAGTTCACCCTGGCAATTCTCACCTGAAACCCGGACACCTTTATTGAATGAATCAGCAGGGACTTTTTTTGAGTGGCCGGCAGGGTGACGATCAGGTTGTTCCACACAGCGTGAAAGTAGGGTGGCCCTTGATTGACTTTGAAAGTAAGGGCTTCTTTCGATTTCAGTTGCTGACCGTAAATATCGCGCAGGGTCGATGGAATAGTGAGCGTATAAACGGTGTTTTCTCTTTTCAGTCCTCTGACATAGATTCGATTGTCTGAAATGCGTATCTCAGCCCCTTCAATGGCAGGCTCGATGTTGAAATCACTCTGCTGGACGCTTTCACTGTCAAGTGGGTTATTGAAAAAGACCATCCAGTCCTGGTTGGGCATACAGTCTTCCTTGCCGTAACCACATCGATATTCTTCCATGAGAAGAGGCCCGTAAGTCTTAAAAGAGAATTCGAGGCTCTTCTCAGTTGGCAAGGGCCCTTCACTTGACCATGACCCAGGAGGCAGAACGACGGTGATCTTGGTATTGCGAGGCAGTTGGCTTTGAGGCTTGAATGCAACCGCATAACCCTTCTCCAGCTCTTCTTTAAAACGATAGGCCGTGTGATCCTGATCGATGCTGTCCAGGTCAACCGCCTCTGCTGAAAGTGTTTCACCTCTGAAGGCTATTTGAATGTGTCTGATGATTTCTTTTGGCTTAATTTTCTGGTTGAAAACCATGCACAGCAAGGGATTCAACTGATGCCCGCCTTTTGTATAATAAGAATTGACAAGCCGAAGTGTCGGGGTGCTGAAGCTGTAATGAGCCGGTTTTAGGGCATTACCGTAAACGGACTGTACCTGGTTGGTCAGATCAATTTCATAAGTTGTCGAATAGGGAAAACGCGAAGAGGACTCAAAAGCCAGGGTTTGAACGCCCAGCCAACGCCACTGCCCGGCGGGTTGAGGAGTGCAGGTTAAACCCGAAGGCAGTTCCATTTCGGAAAGGGCTTGCAGAGGGATCATGGGTTGTGAAAACCGGATCTGTATTTGTCTGACATCCGATACCTCGCCCTGCGGATTACAGGAAATTACGAAAACCGATTCTTTAACAGGCTGCCATTCGGGTTTTTCAATGGAACTCTGTTTTGGCGGAAAGGGTTTTGAGGTTTCAGTTCCCGGTCGTTCAAGGCCTTTAGGCTTGGGGGGAGTCCATTTCTTTTTGCCATTTGTGATCTCTTTAAATTCAGGAGCTCTTTGCAGCAGGGCTTCCTGTTCACGAGAATCCAAAGGTTGGCCTGCTACACTTCTTGTCTTGGGAGTCGCTGTGTTGGTGGCTTGCTCTTCAATGGTCAATTCAAAAGTCGGTTTAACCTTCATCTTAGTTTTTTTCGCCTTTTCATATTTTTGTTTGGGTAGAGCCTGTTGTGCTAGAAAAACACAAATTATTAAAAGTGAAATACTTCTTATCGCAAGTTTAAACATGGCAAACTACCTCCAGGATTGAGTCATTATATCATACCCGTTTTTTATCGACTCTTCCACCGGTGCTGCGCTTTTGCATGGTGTCTGATACTGGAAAAGCTTATCTTTTGGGTTTGGTTGGGGAAAAAACGCCGTGCCGAATCAACATTGAATGAGATTTGTGCTGCAGTCTGTTGGCTTTCAGGGATCTATCACGTTTCCGCCAAGTGGCAGACTGTGTCATGCAATGATTTAACTGCTGATCTTTCAGATGTTGCTATAGAACCACAGAAAGCTCCCCTGTTCACAGTTCACTAGGGCACCTTTTTTCTGTTGCAACATCTATGTTGAGATTAAACACTTATCTTACATTTTTTCTTACAAAGGGTAGGTCAAAATCTAAACTATTTAAACGAAATTGGGTATAATGAGCTCAGGTTGGAATGCGGTGTAGATCACTTTAAAGAGGACTCCATGCTGATAAAGAAAAAAATCTGTATTTTAGGTGCATTTGCTGTTGGAAAGACAAGCTTGGTCCAGCGTTTTGTGAAAAGTACTTTTTCTGAAAAGTACCTGACCACCATAGGTGTGAAAATTGATCAAAAAACAGTTGAGACGCGTTCTCATAACGTTAAATTAGCTATTTGGGATATACACGGAGAAGATGATTTTCAAGAGGTTCGCGCTTCTTATCTGAAAGGTGCTTCAGGTTTCTTTCTCGTTGTTGACGGTACCCGTAAAGCGACTTTGGATGCAGCAAAGAAGCTGGAGTTATTGGCTAAGGAAACCATTGGAGCGAAACCTTTTGTTGTTTTGGTAAATAAGTCAGACCTCGACTCCAATTGGGAGTTTACGGCTGAAATGGTGAAAGAATTAAGAAACAAAGGCTGGCATATCGTTAAAACAAGTGCAAAAACAGGTGAAAATGTAGAGGAGTCCTTCCAATATCTAGCTGAAAGGATGGTTTCTCAATGAACCCTCTTCCCGAACAGGTAGAACGTTTTTTAAAAAAAGAGCTGAACGTTTACCCGCCTTCTTTCATTAAAATCGACCGCAATGGTTTGGTTCTTGGACATATAAGCCTTGAAAAGAATACCTCACTTGAAATTGAAACGGGTCAGAAGATTAGTGATTCATTTGAAGCACTCGATCGTGTTTTCCCATGCGAGGAGGATGTGGTCAGTCTTCCCAACGTCGAGTTGGATGACAAAATCTTCGATATACACATGGTTTTTGAAGATGATACGGGTTGGTTCATTCTCATTGAAACAACCGAAAACGTCATCTTTTTTAAGCGGATACTCAACACGTACAATGAATGCAGGTCCGACTTGCAAAAGGCACAGCCCGCCGGTATTGAGGACGAGAGTTACAATTTAATCAATACATTAGGCTATACGTGCTTTGAGTACATTGACCATGACCTTTTTTCTCTCAGGGGACAGGCAGCTGAATGGAGTAAACCGGTTTTTTCCTATCTGGATATTATGCAGGACCACATTGATTTGGTTGCTTTTCATCCCTTTTTGGATGTCTTCATCGATCGAGCATGCAAGCTTTGGAGAAGTGAAAACAGTTGTGAATTTGTGCGTTCCGGACTTTGGAGTGAAACCTCTTCAGAAGGAGATGTATACGCTCTGAATGCCGTTGCGGCCAAGGTGTCCGGAAAAAATCTCTTACTCATAGGGCCGGCTGAGAATGCTTCTGATAAATTGCAGCAGCTGATTCAAAAAGCAAGAAATAAATCTCTGGACTACGAACAGCTGGAAAAAGCTCAAAAGTCACTGCGCGAAATGATTTCCTTTAAAAATCAGTTTATTTCAATTGTGTCGCACGATCTGCGCGCACCTATTACTTCGGTTATCACACTGCTGCGTCTGTTAATAGACGGGGTTCTTCCCAAGAAGGACGGTCCAGATGAAGTCAATCACTACTTAAAAAAGGGTTTGGCTGAGTTGGAACAGGTCTTGGCCTACAATCAGAAGATATACAACTGGTCAAATTTACAGCTCGGAAGATTTACCTTGGATCCAAAATGGGTTACCTTAAAGAAATTGCTGAAAAATGTGGGTGATACGTTTCAAGTTCAACTGGAGCAAAAGAACATTAGCTTAAAATACATTCTGGATGTTTCCATTCAGATTCATGCTGACGAAGCACTTTTTACACAGTTACTTAACAACTTAGTTGGAAATGCCATTAAGTTTACTCACCCCGGTGGCCAAATTACATTAAAAGTTCATCGCAGAGACAACCATTGCGTTTTAACGGTTATGGACAATGGAACCGGCATGAGTCCGGAGATGATTGAAGGCATCATGAACAATGACTTTATTTCCTCAATAAAGGGAACGAAAGGCGAAAAGGGAACAGGCTTGGGGCTCAATATTTGTAAAAAAGTTATCGATGCTCATGAATTTCAATTCGATATCGAATCAAATCCGGGTCAAGGATCATCAATGAGTGTGCTTTTTAAAGATGACGCGGTCAAAGAGATAACCAAACGATCCGACTACAAGATGAACAGGTTTCTCAGGTTCTTTAGATCTCGGTGAACCAGAAAACACAACGGGTTTGAATGAAGACGAAATTTTAATCGCATCCAATAAAAAACAGGTAAAACACAGACGGACTTTTTTAAGTAAAAAGAGTGTTTACAGTCTTTAAAGATCAATTTTTATGAGGGCTTTTCTGGCCTTGTCTTCGGTCTGGTTTGCAATTGATTTTATATGCCCGATTGGACGAATGTGAATTAATTCAGCGGGAATACCCTTTTCAATCAGGAGCGTTTTTACGTGTCTTGCGCGTTTTTTTGAAATGGCCTGATTTTGTGAATCACTGCCCCTTGAATCGGCGTACCCTTCTATTGTTATGCTACAAGGTAGTGATAGGGTTTCACAATAGCCTAGAACTTTGAGAACCGACCGAGACAGTATTTTTATCTTTTCACGTTCCGGATCAGCGAGTTTGGTTTCTTTAAACCCAAAGAAAATAGGCAAACGCTCTATGGCTCTTTTCTCTTTTTTGAGATTGATGAGCTCTGTTGATTCAAGGTTTTCAGTGTGCCAGTTGTAACCTTCTCTCTTGTGTATATCCAGCATAGAGTGAATCCATTTGTCAGGCGCATTTCCACTGAAGACGATACCGTTAGCTGATTGAGAAATCTGTATTGATGCTGGCAAACCTATTTCCCTTTCGAGAGCTTCAATTGAAGATGTGTGGGTGTGAACCAGTTCTGTTGTATCCAGTTTTTGTATATAGGATGTCTGACTGACGAACTGTTGAAGTACACCAACTGTTTCCGATGGGACTGAGCCTTTTAATTTGAGAACAGGGAACTCATAGCTAATAGATACAGATTCCGGCAAAGAGAAGTGAGACCTGATTCGGTTCTCAACACATTTTGGCTGTAAGGAAAGATACCCCTCCATCTTAAATTCAAAATCGCTTTCCGACAGGCCGTTTTCAGGTTTTTCAATATGTGTGAATGGGTCGATCAAACCATGCACGACGGTTTTTTTGTAGCTGTAATCCCAACTGTTGATTACGATTCCGGGAGTGTTTTTCAGTTGATTGAGATAGTTTTCAACTTTGTTTCGATGCCGCACATGCCAGAAAATGGCGAGCGCGGCAAGCATGGTCATGCAAGAGAGTAATAAAATGCCGGGCCATCGTCTTTTCGGTTGGTTGACTTCTTCTTCAAGAAGGCAGTTCTTGAGAAGCCTTTCTGTGCTCTGAAATACCTCGACTTCGCCGTTAAAGTCGGCTAATTGGGGTTGAAAAGCAAGATGAATATCTTCCAGCGTTTTTTGGAGTGTCAGATTCATGTGAGATGGAACGACGCCCCGGATAACCGCAGCGAGAATGACCTTGGGGCCCGATTTGGTGCTAATAGTGAGCTCTCCAACATTCATCGATTGGTTTTCAAAATGTTTCTCACTTGAACCGAAGGAATCTCCTATAAAATCCCGGATAGCTGTTAACATGCCGGAAACGTTATCGATATCTTCAATGGCTGTTTTGTCTCTGGCGACGTGGTGCAGTAAGAGGCCTGATTCTCTGTGAATGAGGAATACCTGCTCTACGCGATATTTCATACTATGCAGAAAGACGATTTCAGCGAAGCTGCGCTTGGAGAGCAAAGCTTCCAACCGCCATTTTATGCCCTGAATGGATAAGCTTCGATCGAGGAGTTGGTTCATGGTCTGAAGCATCGACCTGATTGTATCAAGAATGTATTTTCGTATGGCCGGACCCATAATAGGAAAGACTGCATCTGCAAAATCTTCTGGGTTCTCCTCTACCGACTCTTTAATACTCGCCGCCAGGGTCGGCTGCAAGGCATCTCCCAGTTTTTCAGGTGAACTATAGAAATGTTTGAAGGCTTCAGGCAGGACTTTACTGACTTCTTTAGCGCGTGTAGAGTCATCGTCCAGACGCTTTTCCATGAGTTTTATGCGGTCATCGACTCCATCAAGGATAATGGCCTTCAGTCGATCTAGAGGTTCTTGCTTGGGTGAGGCTTCCTGCCCGGGTAGATCCTGCTTCATTTTATGGTTATTCCCGATGGCCCCCGGCATCCTGGTTGATAGACATAGCCATTTCGCTCAGTAAACTGGCAAGAACTTTCCGGTCCAGTTTCTGTTGCTTCAGCTCGTTGTGAATGCGATTAATAGTTTGAGCTAAATCTTGGTGCCTGTTTTCCAGTTCATCTCTCAAAGCTTTGGACTGATCATGCATTTCTGCCCTTATGCTTTTTCCCAATAGGGAACTTTGATTTTCCATACCGGCCGTTTTCTGATCCAGTAAATCATTGGTAGAGTTCAATTTTTCCTTTAATAAATGGTTGGTTTCTGTTTGTTCGCTTCGTTCGGACTTGAGGCGACTGTCCAAAGATTGGAGCTCCTTTTTAATGAGTTGTTCCGTGGCATCTAAGCGTTTCATGCTTTCTTCCCTAAGAGCACTCATTTTTTCAGATAATAAAGATTCCAGTTGCAGGAACTTCTTTTCGTACTCCTGCATCTGCTGACCAAACAGAATGTCACGAATGTCGTCAACTCCACCGATTGAGGCAGGTTTTCTCTTACCAACAGTTTCTCTACTTGTTGTTGTTTCTTTTTTCATATTAACCGCTCCTGATTATAGCTGATCGTTAAATTAAGGTACTGACGCTCTCTTGTCAATAAAGATTGTCAATAACCCGACTAATAACTTGATTTCGAGTCTGGAATTGGAGAAATGCAATAAAGCTGGCCTGTTGAAATACCGCCGTCATTGGGAGGAATGACACGATGCCAATATACCTTGAACCCATCGGCCTCGAGCTTTTGTATCGCCAACTCCGAAAGAAGCCTGTTTTGGAAGCAACCGCCTGAGAGACAGACCTCTTTTCGATCTGAAAGTCTGGCAATTTTAACTATACCGTCAGCAAGAGCACTGTGGAAACCGGCAGCCAAACTGTCGATAGAAGCAATCCCGCTGCCGTGAACCTGGTCGAACATCTTACGGATCATGGATCGCCAGTCAAGAAAGTGGAAGTTTTTTGTTGCAAGTACTGGCAGGTCAAAAGAGACCGTGTTTTTTGCCAGTCGGGCGGCGAGTTCCATTGCTTGCGGTGCCTGACCTTCATGCCCGTTGATGTGACAGAGATCCAGAATCGATGCTACACCGTCAAACAAGCGCCCTGCACTCGTGGTCTTGGGAGTTTGAAAGCCCGTTTGAATCATTGAGGAAAGCATGCAGAACTCTTCATGGGAAAACCCCATGGATTTGAACTCTGCTTGGCTTTGATTTTGAGTGTTTTCCGTTAAAAAAGCGTTTCCATAGGTTTTTGCGATTAAACTCAGCGCGGTTCTTCTGGGCTCCTGAACCGCTTGATCCCCGCCAGGCAGGGAAAAGGGCAATAAACTTGCAATTCGACTCCATGAGGTTCGGTTGCACCGAAAGAACTCTCCACCCCAAACGGAACCATCAGTGCCAAGCCCTGTACCATCCCATGCAATACCCGTAACTTCTCCTTCAAGCTGATTTTCAGCCATGCACGATAAAATATGGGCGTAGTGGTGTTGAACACAAAGACGGTTTGGCTTATCGCGACAAACGGTACTGGAATGGTAGTCCGGGTGGAGATCGCAGACAGTTCTTTGCGGTTCAAATTGATATATGCTGGATAAGTCTTTGATCGTTTTATCGTAGCATTTTCTGGTGGAATAGGATGCCAGATCACCAATATGCTGGCTGATAAAACTCAATCCCTCAACAGATAACGCGACCGTACTCTTCAAATGGGCTCCCATTGCCAGCCCGTTGGGCTCAACAAGCCTGGTTTCAATGGGAAAGGGAGCGAAACCTCTGGCCCTTCGAACCAGCATCTCACGACCTTGAACAATGCGCATGACGGAATCATCAACCGGCCTGATAATGGGTCTGTCGTGGATCAGGAAAAAATCACAGATATCTTTCAGCTTTTCAAGACACTCTCGGTTCTCGATGCAAATGGGTTCTTCCGATAAATTACCGCTTGTTGCAACCACTAGACCATCGAATATTCGCATAAGAATATGGTGTAAAGGCGAATAGGGGAGCATCAACCCGAGAGTAGGGGTGTCGCCGGAAACAGCTTTGGCAATGCCGCTTAATGCAGTGCCGTATTTTTCAACAAGGACGATGGGTGCTTGGGGGGATAAAAGCCATTTTTTTTCAATGGATTGTAGAGGTGTTAGGCCTTCAATGTGGCTCATGCTGGAGGCCATCATGGCGAAGGGTTTGGATTGACGGTTTTTGCGTTTTCTCAAGTTTCGAACGGCGCGTTCATTAGTGGCATCTACTAAAATCTGGAATCCTCCAATGCCCTTCAATGCAACCACATGGCCTGCTTTTAACTGTTGGACACAAAGTTCAACTGCCTGTCTTTTAACAGCGAGGGTATTTTCATTCCGGTCGATCAGCGCTATTTGAGGACCGCAAAGCGGACACGCATTCGGTTGAGCGTGAAACCTTCTGTTCAAGGGGTTGTTGTATTCTTCCAGGCATTTTTCACACATCGGAAAGTGTTTCATGGCTGTGTAGGGCCGGTCGTAGGGGAGTTTTTCAATGATGCTGTAGCGTGGCCCGCAATTCGTGCAATTGGTGAAAGGATAGAGATAGCGTCTGTTGTCAGGGTCAAAAACATCCTGCAGGCATTCGGAACATGTGGCAATATCCGGTAAAACCACAGCGGAGATAGGACCGCTATGCTTACTGGGTCTGATCTGAAACCTGGGTTCCCCGCTAAGAAGCGGAACAGGTTTGTGATTAAACTGCTTGATTAAAGCCAGCGGAGGGATTTTTTGGGGAAGTAACTCTACGAAAGAAGAAACAGCTTCGCTTTTGCCCTGAACCTCGATTTCCACTCCTGAAGGTGAATTGACGATCCATCCTGTCAGACGATGCTGGTGTGCCAGCCTATAAACAAATGGTCTGAAACCAACTCCCTGGACGGCTCCCTGTATGTTCACATGTATTCGAATCATCTGGTGGACTCTGTCTGAATCGCATGGAGCGACTGGTTGTAAATCTATCTTAATATGTTTTGTGCAATCATGCACGGCTTTGCGCCGTGGAATGTCAATTTTACCGTTCCAGATTCTGTTTTCAAGACTCGTTCGGAGATAAAATGGATCTGTCAAGTACTGTCGGTATGTCAAACAAGATTCACAATCAATGAAGCTTAAGAATGTGATAAAGTCTTATGTGGCTGAGAACTGAACGCAGCACTCTTTATCCTGATAACGCGTTTCATAGCTTTTATCCTGAATTCAGCAGCACGTTTTCAAAACCCGGTATAGGGTTGCAATTAAAATAGATGCCACATACTCCATGGGGGAACCAATGAGTGAAAAAGGAAATAAAACCATATTGGTAGTCGATGACAGTCAAAGTATGCGTACACTCATTTCAAAGGAACTGACAGCGGCCGGGTTTCAAACTGTTGAAGCCAGCAATGGTATCGAAGCGCTTAAGAAATTGATTTCGGAACAGCGTGTTGACCTGATGACTCTGGACTTGGAAATGCCCGACATGAATGGCTTTGACGTGATGAAGCAGTTGCGAAAGCCAGAGTATGAGAGTTTGTTTGCGGGTAACGATAAAAACCTACCTGTTATCATGATTACCTCAAGAGATACGATTGAGAAAAGGACAGAGGGTTTCAAATACGGCGTGGTGGATTTTATTTCAAAACCGTTTCAGGCCAGAAAAGTAGCTGATTCGGTTCATAATGTATTATTTTCCAGCAGCAAATACAGTGATTTGACAGCCTTGGTGGTTGAAGACAGTGCTGCCCTTCGACGCGTTTTTGAACCTCTGTTGAAGAGTCTGGGTATAAGCGTCTTGATGGCAGAAAACGGACTGGAAGGGCTCGGGCTTCTCAAAAGACATGCAAAAGATGTCAATTTGGTAATCACCGATATAGAAATGCCTGTCATGGATGGCCTGCAGCTTTGCCAGACTATTCGCCAGTCTTCAATGAAGAAACTTCCTGTCATTGTTTTAAGTGGTGTCACAGATCAGGAGATGGTTTTAGATATCTTCAAAGCCGGAGCCAACGATTTCATTCAGAAGCCGTTTGTCAAAGAGACTTTTGAAGCGCGAATTAAAGTTCATCTCGATCAAATACACCTTATGAATCAGCTCAAGAAACAAGTGGACGAGCTCAACCAGCTCAGCCGTATCAAAGACGATTTTCTTTCGGTTTGTTCTCATGATTTGAGGGCACCATTAAACGGGATTCTTGGTTTTACGGAACTAATGGAAAAAACCCCTCTCAACAAGGATCAGCGCGAAATGGTTCAGCAAATATATCGGGCAGGAGACTCACTAATGGGTCTCATTAACGAGTTGTTGGATTTAGGTAAATTGCAGGACTCAGAACATGCACTTGAACTGGAACCCTGCAATTTAGCGGATTGCGTTCAAGCCAGTGTGGATATCCTCAAACACATGGCTCAACCGAAGAACGTTTTCATTCAATTGGATGATCGATTGAAGAACCCCTGCCTGCTGGGAAATAAAAGTGCACTGGAGCGAGTGGCCAACAACCTGATTTCCAATGCCATTAAGTTTTCCCATCAGGACAGCATGATTTCCGTGTTAATGGAAAACTCCGATACCGGTCATTTGATGCTGGAAGTAAAAGATGATGGAATCGGCATTCCGAAGAACAAATTAGCGAGCCTTTTTGATAGGTTTACCACATTTTCGAGACAAGGAACTGAGGGAGAGGCCAGCACCGGACTGGGTTTGACCATCACCAAAAAACTGGTAGAGCAGCATGGTGGCCGCATTGTAGTCAACAGTAAGGAAGGAGAAGGTACTTCTTTTACCGTTTTTCTACCTGCCATCGAAAGCTGTGAAGTTAATCAATCAATTCAAAGTGAAGATGCTGTGGAACGCGAATCTGCCGCTGCGACTGCTTTGCGAATTCTTTTAGTTGAAGACAATGAAATCAACATCAAAGTTATCCAGAAACAGCTGCAGGAATCCAAACACCATGTGGTAGTTGCCCGCAGTGCAAAAGAAGCCCTGCTGTGTATAGAAGAGAATGGCTTCGACTTGATTTTGGCAGATTCTAAACTGCCCGATAAGGACGGACCCGAGTTGATTCGCTTGATTCGGGCTTCTAAAAAAACGCTTGCCGATGTGCCTGTTATCGCCATAACCGGCGATGACTCAAAACAGACTTACCTGGAGTTCAAGTCGGTTGGAGTCGAACAGGTCTTGTTGAAACCCGTTCGCCGGGAAGTCTTGCTCGGGGCGATTCTAAAAGCATGTCACTAAGAGTTGTCAAGGCTGAATTGCCTAACGAGACCCTGCAAATTCTACAAGGAAAGTATCATGGCCTCTAGACTGAAGTTCGTGTTGCTGCCCCTGTTCATGGGAGCAATGATTAATTTGGCATTCAAACCTGCCGGTCTGTGGTTTCTTGTTTTTCCTGCCATGGCTGTTTTTCCTTTCTTTCGGTACAGGAACCCTCAGCAGCGATTGCTGTTTGGCTGGTTGACGGGTTTCTTTATACAGGCTTTTGGCTACACCTGGATTTTCACCACCATAAGGGATTTCGGCGGTCTGTCTTCTCTTGTTAGCGCTGCGGGTGCTTTTCTGTTTTGGGCTTACCAGGGCTTTGATTTCGCTCTTTGGTTTCTTCTCGCTCCTCTTTTATTCAAGAAAAACAGGGAACAGAAAGGTTGTCCGTCTGATCAAGGCTTGTACCTACTGGGTGATGCCGGGCTTTTTTTTCTCATTCAATGCCATTTTTACCCTTATGTTTTCCCCTGGAACCTTTCAGCTGCCTTAACGGAATCCCCTTTTTTGACCACGGCATCACTCTGTTCTTCCCACGGTCTTGTCTTCTTTATCACGCTGACAGGCTTGACTCTTGGTGAGATGGCTCGGCGAAAAAGGGCCCATCAGCCAGTTCAGACCGGACCTTTTGCCTTTTTAGCACTTTCAGTGGCCATACTCAGTCTCGGTTCTTTTCTGTATCAACCTCAGTCCGCGGTCAAGCATTTGAAAGTAGGCGTTGTACAGCCGAACATCATTCCCTGGGCCAAGAGAGACCGCGGCTCCTTTAAAGAGATCTTTGACAAACACATTCAAATGACATTGACGCTCAATGAAAAAAAACCCGATCTGATTCTCTGGTCTGAAACTTCCATGAATTTCATTCTCGCAAACAATCAAGCCTATGTTGACTATTTTCAAGAGCTGGCTGACACTATGGGGACGGGTCTGATGCTGGGGGCATTGGGTAAAGACTCAAAAGGGTACACCAACGAAATTTGGCTGTTTACACCTCAAAAAGAACCCCAAGTTTACGCCAAGGAAAAACTCGTCATGTTCAGCGAGTCCCTTCCCTGGCCGTTCTTCTGGGCTGAGTACCTTGTGCCCGGAATCGGGAATTTCCACAGCGGAGAGAAAAACGCGGTTTTCTCTTTTAAGGATCTTAAAATCAATCCCCTGGTCTGTTTTGAAGCCATACTCCCGCATTACACCGCGAAACGAGATGCTCAGCTCCTGGTCAATCTCACCAACGATGCCTGGTTTGGACCCTCCAAGGCCAGTTCGCTCCATTTGCAGCACCTTCAAATGAGAACGGTGGAAAACGGGCTGCCGCTTGTTCGGGCTGCCAACTCGGGTATTTCATGCTGGATTGATACGAAGGGCAAAATCCAGGGACCGACAGCCGTCTATGAAGCTTCAGCTGTGATTTATGACATTCCCATTCCTTTAAAGGGCAGCCCTCGTGTCTGGCCATGGATGGAGGGTTTTCTGACCTTTTTAACTGTCTGTTTGGCATTTTTCCTGAAAACCAAAAAAAAGTGAGAGCAAATCACTCCAGGGGAGTCTTTTTTAATTGAATGCGAAAAATTCTTGTCTGGCGGGACAATTTTGAACAAGCTCCAAAACACCTTACTCTTATTTGCAACTTTAATGAGCCTTTCAGTTACGGCTCAAAGCGATGTGCTTCGTCTTGTGGGCGGATCTCTGGAAGAGGGTCAGTCTGCGCAGTTTCCCATTTATCTACAAGACGTCTCTGGCTCGGGAATTGACACGGGCGATCAGAACATCGGTGCTGTTTCCATTAAATTAACGGTTCCCGCCGGGTTAATTACCGCCGCAAGTTTTCAGAAAGCCGGCGTCCTCGAGTCCCATCCCATATTCCTGGAGTTTGATCAAACCGATTTATCTCAAAATCTTCTCCTTTGGTACGTTGCATTTGGGGTGGAAGTTCCGTTTACGCTCGATCCAGCTGATCCCGGTGATCTGATTGGCTATCTCAATCTCACGGCCGCTGTAAACCCGCCGTCTTCCGTGTTGTCTTTTAATCCCAACGCAGACGAAACATTCATAACGGATTGGTCTGGCGGTTTGAGTAATACGCTCGCCAATGGTAAGCTGACGGGCGATTTTCAGCTTATCAATCTTGTCGATCCGGGTGGGGACCCTGTGCCTGTTATCAACTCGTTTGTGGCGAACCCCGCTCAAATATCGCCAGGGCAGACTTCGGAACTGTCCTGGTCCGTTAGCGGAGCCGATACCATTACAATTGATCAGGGTGTGGGTAATGTGTCCGGCTCCGGCACACAGAATGTCTCACCTGCCAGTACCACGACCTACACGCTGACTGCGAACAATTCCAATGGCTCGAGCAGTGCCCAGGTTACGATTACAGTATCCGATCCTCAAGCTCCGGTCATTAATTCGTTTACAGCGGTTCCTTCCAGTATTCAAGCTGGAAGTTCTTCAACATTAAGCTGGGATGTAAGCGGCGCGGATTCGGTTTCCTTGAGCCCTGGAATTGGAACGGTTGCAAGTTCAGGGTCTCGAGAAGTCAATCCCGATGCCACCACCATATACACATTATCCGCCACAAACCAGGCAGGTACCGTTCAAAGAGAGGTCACGGTGACGGTGACTCAAACTGGTTTGCCAACGATCAACCTCTTTTCAGCAAATCCAACGGTTATTCAACAGGGCGATTCCTCTGTTTTAGAGTGGAACGTACAAGATGCTGAAGACATCAGCATCAGTTCCAGCCTGGGTCAGTCCTATCAGGGTTTGCAGCAAGCAGGCACTGTTACCGTATCACCCACGGCAACCAGTCAATACACCCTGAACGCAGTCAATGCGGCAGGGTCTGTTCAACAGTCTGTGACTGTTACCGTGGAAACACCGCAAGGCGCCCCCACTATTGTCAGCTTTTCTTACTATCCAGAAGAGCCTGATATTGGGGAAGAGTATGAATTGAGCTGGAATGTTCAAGCAGGTGATGCTGTCACGACCTTACTCCTGGAAACACACGATGCAAGCTGGAATTTAACGAGCTTAGCCGGTAGCCGAACTTTTATCGCAGACGAAACGAGATCCTTTACCTTGACAGCTACGAACGAGTTTGGAAGTGATCAACACACCATTGAGGTAAGGGTGCGCGGCGTTTTTGAAATTGTCGCTTTTGTTGTTCAGCCTGAAACGGTATTCAAGGGGCAGGAAGCAACTATTTCTTGGCTGGTGACCGAAGCCGATAGTGTTTTGATTAAACCCGATGTTGGAGTAGTTGATGCAAGTGGACAGGCAACAGTTACAGTTAATGAAACAACAACTTACGAATTGATCGCTAAACGAGAAGAGGAAGTGAAAAAAGCCACGGCTGAAGTTCAGCTCTACCAGCTTGAGGAAGGAGAGTTTACGTACTTCCCTCTGATAAGAGACAGCTCAACATGGAAAACAGATGTCGGCTTGGTCATTTTATCACCGGTTCAAATTCGGTTCGATGCCTATCGCTTTGATCAGGAAGGGGCTTTGGTGGAGGCTTTTACAAACCAGAAGCTGGCACCCTACGAATCGAGAAGCTATGCTTTCAATGAAATGAAGGAACCTGAAAGCTGGCTGAAAGTTTGGAACAAAATGGATAATGTAGGGTCTGTCGGGCTTTTTGGCTGGGCCAATATCCAAACCAGGCAGGGCGATCAGCTCGCGGCCTATCCGGCCCTCAGAGTTACTGCAGACAGTCTGCTGGTACCTCATCTTGCCAAGGACACCAATTTTTATACAGTCGGAGCAGCCGTTTCCGGTATCAACGGGGGCCAAACTTCTTTTCGTTCGTCAAGTGAAAGCTACTTTATCGGAAACCTTGCAGAAAACCAGGCCGCCACCTGGGATTTCAGAGAGTTGATGGCCGGTGATCTAGAGCAATCAAATGGCTGGGGAACTATCAGCGGTGAATCCGCCATGGAGCAGCGCCTTGCCGGCTTGGAATTCTTTGGCCGAACACCACAGACCGGACTGTCTCAAATTGTCGGAGTTACACTGGATGATCAGACAGCTGAAGAACTCGTCTTTGCGCACATCGCCAAGGACGTCAATCAGTTCTGGACAGGGTGCGTTGTCATTAATCCACAGGAAGAAGATGTCACTCTTGATATTCTCGTCTTTAACGACGAAGGAGAAATGCTGGAGGGAGGACCAGCTTCAGAAGTGCTGGCTGCAGGTGCTAAAAAGACGGTTCTGGTGGATCGATATCACAACGGATTGGCGGAAGGTACATCCTGGGCCATTTTCAAAGCCAGTCAGCCTGTCTTCGGGTACATGCTGTTTGGCTCCTACTCACCGGATGACCGCTTTTCTGGTTTTCAATCAGTTAAAGCGCCATCTCAAACCCTGTGCTTCCCCGACACGGCGATGAGCACAGAAGAGGGCGGCTGGACAGGCCTGGCCCTGGTTAACAACAACTCATCGGAAAATCAGGTTCGCCTGGTACTCCTGAACGAGAAAGGAGAGGAGAAGGGTGAGGTGATTCTGACTCTCGCTCCCATGAAGAAATTTATCGGTCTCGTAAAGACTGTTTTTCAAGGTCAAACCCTTGAAAAAGGCGATAAGGTGATGGCTTTTGCCGCCTCACCCATCGCCGGATTCGAATTATACGGGAAAAATAAAGAAACATTAGGGGGAATCCTTGCATTTCCCTGGAATTTTTAGTATGAATAGACAAATGATGTAAGAAGGAAGGTACAAATGAAAAAAACACTCTTTATGCTGATGACAATGGTGGCAACTTTTGCATTGGCACAAAACACGATTACACTGGTCCCGGCGACTGATGTTCACACGGGCTCAGCTCCTGGCGCAGTTGAAGGTTACATTGACGCTAACAATCACCTGGATGTCAGCGGTATGCCTGATGGCTCCCTGGTTGTCTTCGATGTCGTCATGACCGGACTCGACTTTACACTGGGTGGTTATGAATTTAAAGTTGACTATCCCGTTAACCTGCTGTCTCTCAGCACTGACGATGCTGAATGGCAAGCGGGTGCTGCTACCTCTGCCATTTACGTTGGCAGCGGCATGACTGCTGGTTCCGATATCCAGTGGCTGCCAGCTAATGCTGATGGTACTCGCAACGCCTCTACTGTTGCTAATGATTACGGTACTTTCAGGGTCGGTATGCTCTGGACGAATGCCGCTTCAAGGCCGGACGGCAGTACCACTCCTATTACCGACACAATTGGTCGTATCTCTTTTGTTCTGGACGGAAGAGCAAATTGTTCATCGCTTTCAGAAACCGTTAGCATTACCCTGACATCCAGCGACCCTCAGTATGTGCCGGATGCCGATATCTTTGCGAACGGTGCAGCGGAACGAGTGGTTGTTGGAAGCAGTGATGCGGAGGTTACTTTCGGCGAACCGGGTCTTTATGTAAGAGCAGATGCTGATGCTAACGGTGACCGCAATGCTTTAGACACTTTGGCTGCAGCTTACTGCTCTATTGCAGGGCAAAATGATTCTGTTTGTTGCTCAGGCCATGATTGGTCTGCCGAATCAGCGGACGTATTCCTGCAGGTGTTTGACTACAACTGCGACGGTTCCGTAACCGCGCTTGACCTTCTCGGTAACGCACTTCTGACAGTTGGAGATGGTAACAGATCTGTATCCAAAAACATGAAGCGTATTGCAATGACCAAGGCGAATGGTTCCGTGAACATGGGCTTTGGCAACGTTAAAGGCGGCATGGGTTTTGTCTCCTTGGCATACGACAATATGGTATTTGACACTCCAAGCATTAGTAATGAAGCCGAGAGTAAAGGTTGGTCTTTAGTCTACAGTCTGGAAACTGATACTCTCAATATGGCTGTTTTCAATGTGAAATCTATGAATACTGATATTCCGCAAATCAATTTAACCTATAAATCGAAAGGTGAAGGCAGTATAGCTTTAATTGAAACATTCATTCAAGGTGCTGATATGGAAGCCATTTCTGTTGACCTGCAGCTTGATGAAAACGCAAGTGTCGTAAACCCTGAAAAGGTGACACCCTCAAAAATAACTGAATAAAAACAAAAAAAAGGGGGAGACTTCTCCCCTTTTTCTTTGACAATTAAAAAAAATAAAATATAATAATCTATTAATTTTCATTGCTATTGTAATGAAAAAATGAGGAAAATGGTGGTTATGATGAAAAAACGAATTCTCGGGGCCCTGATAGTGGCCTGTTTTTCTGTATCTATTATGGCTCAGTCGGTGGTGACATTCACGGCTGAGCAATTGACTGTCAGCCCTGATGAAATTGCATCTGCAAAATGCGTTCAGGTTGGCTTATATCTGACATATACTGGTGGAGATGACTCTTTCAGTGCGCTGACTATGAATGTTGATTACACTTTACCCAGTGGAACCTTTTTATCTGCTGATCCAAGTGTAGCGTTTTTCCAGGATAACGCTGGATTGGGTTTAAACGATGGCAATGGTGCCACACCTGGTGGTGGTGATTTGCTATCCATGTCTGCTGGTACAGCTCAGTGTACAGCAAGTGCTGACATTATTAACGGTGTGACGATGTCACAGGCAGCAGCAGCTAATTTTTTACCTGTGACCAACAACGCTTTAGTTTATCTTCCAACTATAACCCCAACGGGTACCACGGGACATATTCAATTGAATGGTGCCGGGGCTGGTTGGTTTGACTTAACAGCTGGAACACATTTGATCGGTGTTATTGAATTCCCACTGGCGGCCTATTCAGGAAATGGTCAAATTGATCTTGTTTTCACCCCAGGTAGTGACACAAACTTCGTACAAATTATTGGCACTACTTATCAGGCAGACCTCGTAGATGGCTACGTTCAGGTATTTGAAACCATTGACTGTGGCGATGGTGAAAACTACGCTGTATTTGAAGACCAGAATGGTACTAACACCGGAACTACCGAGACTGGTGACAGCTCAATGAACATTTCCTTCCACGATCCTGCCATTGGCGGAAACGGTGGTGAATTGGTTGCTAACGTTCATTATGGTGCCGGGGTTATCGGTTTCCAGGTTGTTGGCGACGACGGCTATGATTCCGGTTTGGTTACTCCTGATGGAACCTCTCCAGATGAGTTGACTCTTGACCCGTTGGATGGCAGTGCTGCGACAACAACCTATACGGTTACCTTCTTTGTGACCGGTCTGGATGGCAATCCTGCTCCTGGCAGATTTTGTTCCATGAACGTAGGCTGGTTGCCTGCAACTTGTACAGCTGTCTGGGTCAACAATGGTATTAATACAGGTACCAACAGTACTTACACTGTCACTATGACAAACCCAATGGCAACTTCCGGTATCTTTGGCTCTGTGGCTTCTAGTGGCACACCTACTGGTATCACACTTCCTCGCGATATAGTTGCTTCCATGAATTCTTCTGCGGCTCCTGTCGGCGCGAATGTTGAGGCTACGTTCCTGGTAATTGACGAAGTAATCCAGAACGGCGATTGGTCAGGCACATGGACGACTTCTGGTGTGTCCAGTCCAAGCGGCGATGAAACAACTTGCCCTGGACAGCTCGGATTTGAATGTCCAACAATGACTTCAGTGGAAGTGACACCCAACCCGGCTGACATAGGCGGCGATCTGGTTGTCACATTTGAAGCCGAAAACGGACTAACTTTCGATCTGGAATACAATGGCAACACAACAACAAATGTTACATCACCCTACACTCTCACCGGTGCGGCTGATGGTGACGATGTTGATGTAACAGTAACAGCCAACGGTTTCGGTCCCAGCGGCGATCCATGTTCCGATTCCATGGATGGAGCAGTCACTTTTGCAGACGCCGTATGTATGGATGTGACCTACGATCCGGAAATGCCACCCGAAGGTTATTCGCTGGCTGGTGGATTCCCTGATATTAACTTGACTGTTCAGGTATCAGGAGCAACAGAAGTAACAATCGGCGGCAATGCGTGTACCCCTGATGTTGATCCGACTGCTAACGAAACAGTTAACTGGACGTTGACTGGTTACACAGTTGTTGGTCCCGCTTCACTTGCGGTAGTTGCAACCAACCCCAATGGCACAGTTACAAACTGTGATGACATTCCCATAGAAGTGGACTGTACAGAGGCCAACATCGCAAGTATGCCAACAGCTGGCGCCACTGGCGACATTGTTGTTGAAGGTATTGCGGGAATTGATTATGAAATCTGGTACTCACCCATTTGTGGACAGAATCAGTTTGATGTAATCAGCTCTGGCTCTTATGTTGGAGATGTTACTATCGAGTCCAATGGCCAAGGTGTTTTGGCTGGCGTAACCATACTCAACGACGTATGCTACTATGTTGTTTGCTCAGGCGATATTATCGCAAGCAGCTCCAGTCTCCGTACCGTTCCAACCATGGGCGAGTGGGGAACAGCCATCTTTGTTGTCCTGGTCATGTTTGCTGGCTTGGTTATTCTCAGAAAGCGCAACTAAGCTTATAAAACAACACAAAGAAAAAAGCCCCGGCATTTTGTCGGGGCTTTTTTTTGTCAATTAGTGGATTTTGTCACTAAATCAAGCTATACTTATTCAACATACTCCTGAAGGTTAACTATGGAAAAAAGTGTTGAACGGTTAATAGACAAAGCTCGTAAGCTACTAGATAAAAATTATTTAGAGAGGGCTGAACAGCTTGTTACAAGGGGTTTGGAACAGCATGCCAATGACACTGATCTGCTTTCTATTGATATATATATCGCGCTTAAATATAAAACATGGCAGAAAGCACTTGCTAGAATAATATACGCTTTAAGATTTGCCCCTATAAGAGTTCTTTTTCAGGATGAAGGTATTCGCGCTCTCTTTGGGTGTTTTATTCACGAGCCTGCTTTTAGAACAGCACTTTTTGAATACCTTTTAAATCATCAGTTTTACAGTGAGATCTATTTTATTCTTTGTAAAGCGACTGAATCTGAATGTGAAGAACTGATCGAAATCTGGATAAAAGCATCGGAGGGTGTTTCCGATCCAATTGCTTCCGGAAATTGGTATATTGCATTGGGAATCGGCCATTGTAAAAAAGGAAATACAAATTCGTTTCAAAATGCCTGGAAAAAGGCAGTAAAAAAAGTTCACAGTAGTTTACCGGGTTTAATTGCTTTTTGTCGAAGAGAAAACCTTTTGAATTTAAATACCATTGAGGATAGGCTCTTTTTAATTGAGCTATTTCTTTTATCGGACTCCATTCAAAAAGGTTTGACTCTTATGAAACTGATGGGTCAGGAGTCAGCCGATTTGGCAAAAGCGGTCTTAAAAAAATTTCATTCGTTTCCGTTACCGGCAGAGTATCTTTCAGAATTTACTATACTCAAAACCAACCTCGCACTCTTGGCAGAAGACACGAGCTATTTAAAAACACTGCAAGGAGAGTGGTCTTCACTGAACAGTGAACAGCTTTTTAATATACAAAAGGCCATTTCAATTGGCGTCAAAGAGCGTTCAGAAAGAAGAGAGCTTTTGCTACATGTCGTAGAGGCGTTTTTTAGCAACCAGGATTGGGAGAGCAGTGCTCATCTTCTGGAAACCATGTACCGTGAAGAAAAAGATTCAGAAATTATCGCTATGATGGAACATTTATTGGATCGCTATCCCATCATGCCACATCTCCATCTTAAGGTAGGTGATTTTCAACTGAACAAGGGCTTAATTGCACAAGCGCTAAAGCATTTCTCTATGGTAAAGGATGTACCCGAATACAATAGAATCATTCAAGTAAAACTTGAAAACCTTGCTTCTTCTCATCTTGAGAGAGAACTTGTTGAAACACTATTTGACTTTTATTCTTCTGAATCAGATAAAATACCCCTATTTGGTATAAACGCCTATTTAAACAACAAAGGATCCGAATGGCTTGCCAATTGCGTTCTTGAAAGACTTCCCGGGGTGGGGTTATCTCCTTTCTGGTTCATGTTTCTTATCCAGCATCACTTTAAACAATCAGATCATCACAATGCACTCAATTACACCATTCGATTCATTGAAACTCATCCGGAGGTTGCTTATGAAACGATTCCTCTAATTGAAAAGCATATGGAGCAGCTAAAAGATTCCGTTATACCTGTTATAACCGCAATTAATAGAAATATTGAAAAACTGGCTTGTAGAAACGCCTGGAAACTCATCGAATCTCAATTGGAGCGCGCATCGACCATTTCTCAGAACGCAGAACGCACTGAGTTTTTTTCAATGTTACACAAAGCAGAAGACCTGTTTAAGAAAGGTGAGATCGTCATAGGCTTGCAGTTATTACAGCGTATGGCGCAACAATTTGAAGATGCCGTAGAAGATGTTCTCAAGTTTATTGATTCACTAAAGGTTGATGACCCATTTTTAAAAGATTGGATTGAAACCAAATTAAGTATCTTGTTGCGAAATGATCGATATGAGGAACTGCTTCAGTTTGCTAAACCTGTGTTATTAGACATTCGTTTTAGAGCTCATATTTCCACCATTCATCAATACATAGGATGGTCTTATCAGGCAATCGGAAATGTTCGCGATGCCATTGAACACTTCTGTTACGGGTCTCTTGACAAAAAATGGTATAAAAAGAACCTGCCTTTCTTTAAGGAACATATTTTCAGAGGTCATTCTAATATGATTCCCAATGTTCTTTCTTTAATTCAGCAGAATGGCGATGAAAAGGGAGCCCAGGAATTTCTTGAATTATGGTACGAGTTCAGACCCGGTGATCTCAATAAAATAATTGCTTTTCAAGAGGAATTTTCAAAAGAACATGTGAGCCCGGCATCTCAAGCTCAAATGGTACTCTGGGTAGCGGAGAACGAAGAATTTACCAAGGCACGCGAAATGTTAAAGTCCTTTGATCCCCGAATCCAGGAATATGGTGATTACTTACCTCGTATTGTTCAGATATTCAAATTAAGACAGCCAAATGACCCAACAGCTCGTTTTCTGATGGGGCGTTATTATCTCTTTCAAAAACAAACTGGCAAAGCGATCAATATTTTCAGGAATCTCATTCAGGATCTTCCACACACACTTGAGGACGTCTATATCTACATGAAAAAGTTCCTTAAAAAACACATTGCCGAGAGCGAACCAGAACTTATTTTTGGTCTTTTAATAAGAATAGCCTTAGACCAAAAACTGTTCAGCGAAGCTGTTGACCTTTTGCGTGAGTTTGCTAAATGGGACCATAAAGCGGCTGCCTCGTTCCTTGATGGCGTTTATAAGGTCATGAAAACGGGTGATGTCGATAAAAAAGTGTTGTTCGATTTCCTGAAATTAAATGCCGAATGGCATGATTATAAAAGGGTTTGCGAAATTGAGGAGCAGGGTTTACTGGGTAGTGAAATGTTGCAGGAACGGCTTGAATGGCTTGTCATTGCCAGTAAAAATCCTTCACTCCGATCTCGTTCTTTGGCTTTAAGAGCGAAAATGCTTTTTAATGAACAGCGCTTTGAAGATTGCATTAAACTCGTTTTTCTTGTTATGGATAATGTGTACGCCACCGAGAAACACGCTGAACTCCTTGAAATGGGATTAATGCTTATTCATAGATTTCCAAAAAATATTGATTTGAAGCGAGTTGTTGCCTTCAGCTGCTGGAAACACGGTCTTTTCTCTGAAGCGCGTCCCTTATTTGAGCATTTACTTCTCTCTGATAAGTTTTCCTTCCGGATTGAGGCCTTTGCGATCCTGAAAGAAATGGGAGTGGATCCCTCTTTTAGCGTGCTGGTCAAAGACCATGCCAAAAACAAGGATCAGGTTTTAGCACAATTAAACGCGGTTTACCATCGAGTACGACAGTTTCAGTTTGAAATGATGGACGCTGGTGAATATGAAGCAGATGAAAATATCTTTTTCTGGCTGCTGGATCAGGAACGACTGTTAGAATACAGAAAGCTACTCGATGATGCCAAACAGCATTTCAATCAGCAGCAGGTCAATTTACTACGTGCATACTATCTACGGAAAAAAGGAAAGATTAATCAAGCTGCATTCAGTCTTTTGAGAGAGCCCTGTCCGCCAGAAATTAAGAAGATGTTCTTCATGGAAGCAGGTCTATGGGAACAAGCCCTGTTGATAGAAGATTCCAGCGTAACAGATGTTGTACTGAGAAAATACATTTGGGCCATGCAGAGGCAGCATAAACTGGCTGTTTCTCACCTCTCTCATCTATCAAATAAGATATCTCAATAGGAGCTTTGAAGAATATGGCAGATAAGGAACTCATGGCAAGATTGGAAAAAGTGGAAGAAAAACTATCTTCGCTACCAATAGACTTTAAGAATGACGTTCTCGGGTTGTTGAGTAAAATGGATCAGAGACTCATGTTACTCGAAACCCAAAAGGGCGTTCAGTTTTCCTCAGAGGCAAGTGAATTGAATGACTATGGCGTCCAGCTTTACTATCTCAATGAATGGAATCAAGCCTTGGAGATATTTAAATCGGCTTTAGTTAAAGAGCCTGAATCGGCAGATATCCTTTCTAATATGGGTGTTGTATATACCGCGTTGGATCAGAAAGATAAAGCCTTAGAGTGCTTTCAAAAGGCCATAGAAATTGATGGACAAAGAGTTGAGTACCTCAACAACAAAGGCGTTTTAGCAATTTTACAATCCGACCCTATGGAAGCAGTCGCTCTCTTTGAAAAGGCCCATTTTCGTGATCCTCAACATCAGAGCGTGTTGTATAATCTTGGGAAAGCTTATGTCGCATGCGGGCAACTTGAAAAAGCAGTTCACATGTTCAGATTATTATTGAATATTAACCCCGAACATAAAGAAGCTGCACAACAACTCAGGCAGTACTACCAATGAAAAACAATAAAATCCATCAGCCTACCATAGAAAAATGGGTAGAACATTACAACTCGGCAGGTTTACCTGTAAACGAAAAGCGTATTAATAGGCTTATGAGCTATATAAGACTTAGGAGAGAGGTCGCGAAAGAGGAGTTGCCTCTCGACAATACAGAGGCATCAACACGGGTTGATGAGCTTTTGAAAAAATCAAATGTTTAAAGCCAAAAGAGTTATAATAGCCTGCTTGTCCAAGTTGCAAAGCACAAGAATACCTTACCAAGAGGGCTTTGCGGGACTAATCGTTTAAAGTGCACTTTTAATAGCGTCTGTAATTGGGAGTACCTAATTCTTTGGCCGTGATGGTGATGGTTTTGGAAATATATTCGCCTTCATTTAAAATAAGGCGGACTCGGTACTTTCCGGCAGTACCGAAGCTATAACTGAGATGGAAGAAACACTCCTTGTCCGACTCATTCTGCTGGTAATTCCTTGATTCTTGTATGATTTCTCTTTTAAATCCTCCGGGGCCTAAAATTTTCCATTTCACATGGTGTATTTTGCGTTCTATAGCGGTGGTTTTTGTTTCTAAATAAGCAGAGAAGTCAACGTCAAGAGGGGCAGCTCCCAAGGTGGGACTCGCCGATAAATCAATGATCACCTTTTGGTCTTTGTATATTTCTTCAACTGTTTTCTTTTGATTGCATGCGAAAAAGATCAGAAGGAAGCTGATAACTATGATGTAAGAGTTCTTCATTGTTTCTCCTGTTGAATAGCTACTCTGACTCTTTTTACGGGTGTTTTCGTGATACTTTACGGCTGTTTAACTGTTTACAAACAGCTTCCTGGAAAACGAGTTCAGTGCTGTATGGGCACTGAACTCGTCTCTAATTACAGTGTTTCCTTGACAGCCTCAATGAAGGAAGGAAGCACATTTTCCCATTTGTCGATAATGCTGAGGTCAGCATGCTGGTGAATGGGCGCTTCTTCATCTGAGTTAATGGCCACAATGTACTTGGAATCGTTCATTCCCGTCAAGTGCTGAATTGCACCCGAAATTCCGATGGCGATGTAGATATCAGGAGCAACGGTTTCACCTGTCTGCCCGATTTGCAGGTTGTGTGGAATCCACTCTAAATCGGTGACGGCGCGTGAACCGCCCACAGCACCGCCCAGCAGGGATGCCAATTCTTCTAAGTGAGCGAAGTTTTCCTTTGCCTTCATGCCGCGGCCACCTGAAATGATGGTCTTGGCTTCTGCCAATGGGATACCGGAGCTTTCAACACCAGCTAAAAACTCCAGCAAGGCGGATTTCGTGTCGGCAATTTCTACAGAGTTGATTTTTATAAACTCAGAGGCTTGGCCTTCCACCGCAGGATCAAATGCCGTTGGTCTAAAGCTGGCAACTTGAGTGGCTCCATCCACCAGCGCTTTTTCGGTAGTTGTGTATCGCGCGTTGGCCACGATGCGGACACCTTTCATCTTGCCTTCATCCAGCTCAACTGAACTCAAGCCTGGCAGGAACGAACTTCCCAACCTGGAGGCCAGGAAGGCGGCGGTGTCATGGCCTAGATCGTTGGCTACGGTGAAAAAGAAGTCCGGCTTGCTCTGGTCAAAAAGCTTGAGGAGGGCACTGCCCACAGCCATACCTGTCGCGTGCTTGAATGCGGATGACTCTAAGCCGACAATGCGATCCACATCAACGGCAGATAGACTGGCACCCAGGGAAGCCAGGTTTTCGGCACAGACCACCAGTGTCACTTTCTTGCCGGTTTCTGCCGATAACTTCTTGACCGGGGTCAATGCTTGTGATGTTGAGAGGCGTACTTTATGACCATCGTGATCGGCAAGCAATACAATGGAACCGGAGAAGTCAACGCTATCTGCGCCACTCCAATCAACTTGCTTGTCAACTGATGCGTCAGTGCCCGCACTGTCACCGCGCTCCAGTGCTTTGTCCACATTGACCAGTATATTCATGGCTGCACTTACTTTTTCCGCACCTTCACCGTCGCTGATACGCTGGTTTTTCCTGTCTTTCTTGACTTCTTCTGCAGACAGAACTTCTGTCCGGTTGGTTGCTTCTGTGCCGAGATCGGAAGGGCTGAGAATGTTTCTCTTGAACTTTTTAGCCATCATAACACCTTTGAGAGAGGTGAAACGGGCTGAGTCCTTGCCATTGAGGGAGTCTGTCGTACCCAGTGCCACAGGAAGCGTGAGTTTCTTGACAGTTTTGCCTTCACTTTCATTAAAAGTGGCTGTAACACTCTGGAAACCCTCGTCTAGAGCAACGACGGATACTCCTGTGAAATATGGGATTTGGAGTTTTGCGGCCAGGTAAGTGCCTACAATGCCATGACAGTAATCATTGGAGTCTTTTCCGATGAATAGCAGGTCTGGCCTTTTCTCCAGACGATCGATCATGCCAAAGAGCAAGTCGCCGACAGCAAAGGCATCCAGCGAACTCAAATTATCCAGTTCCAGGGCGTGAACAGCCAGTGTGCCCGGAAGTTTGGCAGGTTGAATCATCGCAATGGCGTTTTGTTGCAGAGCTTTTAGCTCTTTACTGGTGCCAATGCTCAAAAGATCCAGATGCACACAGTTCTTGTTCTCCTCCGCAAATGTAATGGCAGCTTCAAGACCGACTTCCCCGTATTTACCCATTATTTTCTTGGGACCGTTTAATACCTTGCCGTCAACAACATCCATGGGACCTTCTGTATCCACCATAGGTGCTAGTAAACAGGCAATTCTCAGTTGACTCATCGTGACTTCCTCCGATTTTCTTTTTTTTCCGGCATGCACATTTACTGAAGATCGTGTCCTTTTTTAAGTGCTTTGCCAGTTTTCCAGTCTATTGTCGCAATGCAGCATTGTTTTAGCAAGAAAAAAATGAACAGGTATTCATTTTTTTGAAATAGTTGAATGGATTGGCTTCGTTGATTGAAATTGAAGACCGATCCTGATACAATCCGCCCGTTATGAAGAAAAGAATCTTATCAGGCATTCAGCCATCGGGAAAATTACACATAGGAAACTATCTTGGAGCCATCAAGCAGCATTTAGATGCGCAGGATCAGCAAAAGGCCGATCGTTTCTACTTTATTGCCAACTATCATTCACTCACGTCCATTCAGGACAGGGATGTCTTGAAGGAACACACCTTGGATGTGGCCAGAACCTATCTGGCATTGGGCCTGGATCCAGAAAAGTCATTGCTTTTTCTGCAGTCGGATGTGCCTGAGGTTTGTGAGTTAAGCTGGGTGCTGAGCACACTGGCAAGCATGGGCTTACTGCAACGCTGTCACAGTTACAAGGATAAAGTGGCCAGGGGTTTGACGCCCAACCATGGTTTGTTTGCCTACCCGGTTTTAATGGCTGCCGATATTATTATCTACGATTCGCATATTGTTCCGGTGGGAGCCGATCAGAAACAACATGTAGAAGTGACGAGGGATTTAGCTATTAAATTCAATCATGTTTTTGGCGATACCTTGGTCGTACCGGAGCCCGCTATCAAGAAGGAAGTGGCGGTTATTCCGGGTATCGATGGCCAGAAAATGAGTAAGTCCTACCAGAACACCATTGAGCTGTTTGCCTCCAAGAAAGCTCTCAAAAAGCAGATCATGGCCATTGTAACCGATAGCAAAGGTCTGGATGAGCCCAAGGATCCTGAATCGTGCCATGTTTTCAAGCTGTTCAAGTTTTTCGGCAGCCGAGAAGAAATTCAAGCCATGGCAGAAAAATACCGGGCCGGCGGTTACGGTTATGGACACGCGAAACTCGAATTACTGGGCAAAATTAACGATATCATCGGGCCGCACAGGGAAAAATACGAATATCTCAAGAAACACGAAGATGAAGTAATGGATGTTCTAAGAACCTGTGGTCGGAAAGCCAGAGCAGTAGCAAGTGAAACCATGAGACGAGTGCGCGAAGCCACCGGCCTGGTAACCAGCTAACGATTCAATATACCAGCGGTCAAATTGATTTGCCGTTCACTTCCTGCAGCTTGTTGAGGGTTTGGGTGTCCCGGCTTTAAAGCTGATACCCTGAAAAACATACGAGTCCATTCGTGTTTATTCGTGGTTGCAAATAATCCGTGTGCATCTGTGTCCATCTGTGGTTAAAAAAAAGAACCACAGATGAACACGGATCAACACAGATGTTTCTATAGGAAAACCGCGCACAAAATCATTGGTTGTGTATTTGAGTTTCAGGGAATTATTCCACCATTTAAAACCCATTATCTGGGGATCTCGGATTTAAAGCTAATACCCTGAAATAACATTTGTGTTCATTCGTGGTTAAGAATTATCCGTGTGCATCTGTGTCCATCTGTGGTTAAAAAAAGGAACCACAGATGAACACAGATAAACACAGATGTTCATATAGGAAAACCGCGCACAAAATCACTGGTTGCGCATTTGAGGTTCAGGGCGTTTTTTCACAATTAGGTTCACTTATGTCATTTAACCAGTTCAAATAAATCGTATTTTGACGCTTTTTTGTCAAAAGTATAAACTGCCTCACACCCGGAATTACTTGCGGCGTGAGCTATCAGTAGGTCCGATAAATCGCAGGTATTGCCTTTTGCTGTGATGGCGAATTTTTGAATCGCATTGACATGTTCAAATTTAAAAATGGTCATCATTAACAAATCGGAAATAGAGTCGAGCAACTCTTGACGCTCAATGAGGTAGACAGACTCTAAAACCCAAACAAGTTCCAAAACCACCAACAGGGGAACGAACAGCTCTCCTTTTTGTGATTCAGTAGCTTTAAACAGTTGATAAACGGCACGGGCCTGTTTTTCATCATCACCAACCAGGAAACGAATGAGGATGTTGGTGTCAACCGCTTTCATTTGAACTTTCGTCTCATTCGGTTTGCTATCGCCTGGTCAATTTCTGGCTGGGAAATGACCTCGCGTTCGGTATTCTGCAATTTGCAAAAGACGTCGTCAACTCTTTTTGAGATTGGTCTGATTAACGCCTCCATGCGGTTGGTAAGAACAATTTCAATTTTGTCGCCGGTATTTAATTTGAGAGATTCTCTAATTTGCTTCGGGATAGTTATTTGTCCCTTGGTTGTAACAGTCGCCAATGCCATTTTGTTGCGCCTTCCAATTCATGATAATCTTGCTTCAATGTAAGGTGTCACAGCACAGAAGTCAAATAATTTTAAAGAGCCTCTCTTTTTGAAACGTTAAATTGCGGCACTAAATATGTCTGGTTTTTGAAAAAAGGAACCACAGATGAACACAGATAAACACAGATATTCATATAGGAAAACCGCGCACAAAACCATAGGTTGTCCATTTGAGTTTCAGGTCGTTATTCCACCATTAAAAACCCCTTGTCTGGGGATCCCGGATTTAAAGCTGGTACCCTGAAAACCATTCGAGTCCATTCGTGGTTAAAAATAATCCGTGTGCATCTGTGTCCATCTGTGGTTAAAAAAAAGGAACCACAGATGAACACAGATCAACACAGATGTTCATATAGGAAAACCGCGTACAAAACCATAGGTTGTCCATTTGAGTTTCAGGGCGTTGTTTCACCATTAAAAACCCCTTGTTTGGGAGTCCCGGCTTTAAAGCTGGTACCCTGAAAAACATACGAGTCCATTCGTGTTCATTCGTGGTTAAAAATAATCTGTGTCCATCTGTGGTTAAAAAAAGGAACCACAGATGAACACAGATCAACACAGATGTTTCTATAGGAAAACCGCGCACAAAACCATTGGTTGCCCATTTGAGGTTCTAAACATTATTCATTCATTAAAAACACTTTATTTGGATGTCGCATATTCACCATATTCAATATTCATCCCATTCGTGGTTACAAATGATCCGTATCCATCTGTGGTTACATATATTAATTCAAGGGAAATCTATTCATCCTTGGTTTGCGGCAGGGCTCCAACCGGGGTTTTTATCCATTGCAGGATATCCTTTAACTTGGGCGGTTTGCCTGTCATCAGAATGCCGACCCGGAAGATCTTGGCGGCTATCCAGAAGGCCGCGGCAATGGAGACGATTAAGAGCAGAGTGGTGGCGATGTATTCCCAGGTTTCAGGAGGTCCGGCAGCCCTGTTCATCATCACGAAGGGGGTGAAGGGTGGAAAAAACGATAAAATTTGTGCTAAGGTGCCGTTGGGATCTCTGCCTATGGGCATCATGCTGAGTAAGGGAATCATTAACATGATGGTCACAGGCCCCATCAAATTCTGTGCTTCCTTCAAACTGTTGCAAATGGAACCCATGGCCACCAGAATAGCTGCATAAAAAAGATAGCCCAACAGGAAGTAGACGACGAAAGAGGCCAGAAAGAACGGATCACCCACCACAGAAGCGAGGTTCATGGTCAGTTCGGCTATGAGAATACTGGGCACGATTTTCAGTGCAGCGAATAAGGTTACCACCCATGAAAGCACAACCGTCAAGCCGGTGGCCGCAATGCCGATTACTTTACCGGACATAAGCTCGATAGGTGAAACGGAAGAGAGCAGCACTTCAATAATGCGATTGGATTTTTCTTCAACGGTGTTGGTTAAAAGCATTTGCGCGACCGTGAACACCGCAATCCACAACAGATAAACAAAAACCACCGGCACCCATTGACGAACCATGTCCTGTGTTTTAACTTTCTCTTCCTTACCCGTCTTGGTAATTTGCTTTTCGTTAAACACAAGGGGCTTCATAATGCTTTGTGCCAACTCATAGTCAATTTGGTTGGTATCAAAGCGTTTTTCCTGAATGATGGTGTTGGCATAAAAAGCAAACCACTTTCTCAAACTCTCATCGGTGAGGTTATTACACACATAGGCAATTTCACTGCCTTCCTCAGCCGGGTTCTCGCCAATTTCAAAGTAAGCGAACAACTCTTTGTTTTTAATCTTGGCATTGAGCTGCTCTGCCGTGAGATCAGAGCCGGACTCCGGTGAATGGTAAAGATTGAATCGGGCTTTAAACAGACGCGCATTCAGTTTACCGGCTTCATCGGCACTGAGATGATGCCACCAGCTGTGAAATTGCTGTAGCTTTTCTGAATCGGCTTGCAAGGTTCCGTTTGCCAGCTCCTGGCTCCAGGTTTCTTTTTGATCGTCACTGATATCCTTAAAAGAAGCCAATTGAAAGAGATCGAGCAGTTCTTCGGGCGGCTTGACTGCATTCATGAGCTGTTTGAAATCTTTTTGATGCACTTTCTTTAAAAACGCGTCAAATAGCCAGTCTGAATGATCAATGACGGCAAAAACCCTGGCATCCTTTTCCTTTTCCAGTAAAACGGGAACGGCTACACTGAGTGTGATGATGACGGGGAAAAGCAGAATGCCGAGCCAGAAGGTTTTAGTGGTCAGGTTTTCAATGTACTCGCGTTTGGCGACGAGATAGGCTTTATACATGATGATCTCCCTTAACCGCACGGATAAAAACTTCGTGAAGAGACGGTTCACTTAAGTCAAATTTCCTGATATCCAGTTTTCCTGCCAGGTGAACCAAAATGGATTGAGGGTCAACGCCTTCCTCCAGAAAGAGTTCGGCTGTTTTGCCGGCATCGTTAATTCGGCTGACGCCTTTTAACTCTCTTAAAATGGAGCCGTCGCCATTGTAGTCAATATGAATGCCGTTACCGTAAGACCTGCGCACTTCGTGCAGCGGTCCGTCCAGGACTTTTTTACCCTTGTTAATCAGAAAAATAAAGTCACAAATCTGTTCTGCCTGTTCCATGACGTGGGTTGAGAAAATTACGGTTTTACCCTGGCTTTTCATATCTAAAATAATCTGCCGCATGAGTTCCACATTGACAGGGTCCAGACCTGAGAACGGTTCGTCCAGGATGACGAGTTCGGGTTCGTGCACCAACGTTCCCAAAACCTGGACTTTTTGACCCATACCCTTGGACAGGGTTTCCGTTTTTTTGAAAATCCAGTCGCCAAGCCCGTATTTTTCCAGTAAATCCCTTGCTTTCGCTCTGGCTTTTTTGGGTGGAATACCCTTTAATTGGCCGAAATAGGAGACAATGTCCAGCGTTTTCATTTTCTTGTAGAGACCTTTCTCTTCGGGAAGGTAACCCAGCCGGTCTTTAACGGCAGCGGCATCGCTGTGTCCCAGTACGTTAATATGACCTTCATCGGGGTGAAAAATACTCATAATCATCCTGATGGTGGTGGTCTTACCGGCGCCATTGGGGCCCAGAAAGCCGTAGATGGAGCCTTTGGGGATGGCCAGTGAGAGCTTGTCAACCGCTGTGAACTGACCGAATTTCTTGGTGACATCTTTTATTTCAAGTGCGTATTCCATGGTCTCAACTCACGCAGACTTTTCTTTGGTCGTCTCTGCAGGTTTGGCAGGTGCCGGACTCTTTGCTATAGAAGAGCTTTTTGACGAACTGTACAGGTCTTTGTACCAGCCGCCGCCTTTAAAAGCAAAAGCGGGAGCGGTGATTTTCTTTCTCAAGCGATTGGTGTGACAGTTGGGGCAGTGAACCAGCGGGGCTTCATTAATACCTTGAAGTGCTTCCAGCTGATGGCTGCATTCATCACAAACGTAATCATAAATGGGCATAAGGTCGACTCCGGATCATTCGGGGCTATTCCCGAAAAAACATGTGGATGGTATTATCCTTGATTCATGAGGCTAAGTCTACAATCAATCCAGTCTGGCCGCGAGTTCTTCCAGTTTTTCATGTTTAGAGTAAGGAGTGACCTCTGTATTTTTCAACAACTCCCTGGTTTCTTTTACTTCACGCCTTGCTTGCTCATCTTGATTCAACGCCAAATGACAGTGAATGCATTCCATCAGGTATTTTATTTGAAAGGAGACAGACTGTGTTCCGCCCAGATCACTAATTTGATTGAGAAGTTTCAATGCCTTTCGGTATTGTTTATCTCTTCTGAGTATTATGGCACCGTTTATCAGTATGTCAGGCAGGTCGGGTTTGTTTGCTTCGAAATGGGGTTGCAGGTTGTCCTGAACTTCTGACCAGAGTTTAAGGCCTTTGTCGCGCTTGCCAAGTGAATACAGGCAGACAGCCAGTTGAGCTTTTGCAAAAGATACCCGTATATGTGTTTCACCCAGATTTGCACGATAGATTTCAATGGCCTTTGCGTAGTATTCAGCTGCTTGTTTGGTCTTATTTAATACAAGTAAAATAGTTGCATAGTTATTTATCGCGATACCCACGTGAGTGTGTTGTGAACCCAGCCGGGCCTGATAAAAGTCGAGGCTTTCTTTAACCAATGGTTCTGCCAGATCCGGTCTACCCATTTGATTGAGTAACAAACCCAGGTTATTTTTAGTCCCTGCGACATAAGGATGATCATCAGCATACGAGTCTTCCATTCGTTTCAACTTTCTTTTTTTCTATCCTCATAAGAGAAGAAGAGGGATGTCCCTCCCTGAGTGATCATACCTCATTATAGCTATTTTAACCTGAACTTGGGGATTAAGACGATCGAGATTGTTTTATGAGTTGAAACGGAGGTTGTTTTCATAATTTATTTTGGCTTACTGTTGAGGTGGCAGTCTCATGGTATCAAAAACAGCTTGTAACTATCTGCCTCTTCAACCTTGCAGCGGTGTTTACTGCAGAATTTGGGTTTAAACGTAAAGTGAACAAAATGGTCGCTCATTTGTTTTCATCACTCTTTTCCAAATTCAGAGTTGTCAGGGTTTTGATATTTGAAACAGTTTCTTTGTACTGTGTTTGACATTCAGGACAGGCAGAATCTTTGCAATTTTTACACAGCAGACCGCGGCACTCGATACAGCGCCTCCAGTCATCAGACAATTCAGTATCGACTGTTTGATTGCAGCTTGCACACAGTTCATACGTATTCAATTTAAACAACCGCCTTCAGGCAAAATCCATACTCAGGGTTTAGACCATAGATAGAGTTAGATACATCATAGCACTTAATCTCGTCATTATGGTGTGCCTTCTGTCGAATTATCGGAAAAATCAGAGAAAAACGAGGTGTTTCGTTCCTTGTAACACATATCTGCGGAGATGTTTCAACCCCTTCTGCCGGAACAGTGCCATTTTCCATGAATAGCTGCACTTTTTATTACAATGAACTCCATGTAACGATCGTTTGGAAAAGAAGTGCAATACTGTTAAGATAGGATTTGTACCACAGGAACCATACGGTTTATGTTCAGTTTATTACAGGAGAGTTGTTATGTGGAAGTCGCTTCTCTGTGCAGGAATATTTTCTGCGTTTGGGCTTTCAGGTGAAGACGCGGAGCGAGTTGGGCAGCAAGCACCGGTCCTCAAGGCGGTGGATCAAGATGAAAAAGAGGTTGATTTTGCTGAGTTGTACAAAAGAGGCAAGGTTTTAGTTTACTTTTACCCCAAAGCAGACACGCCCGGTTGTACCGCGCAGAGCTGCAGCTTGAGAGACGCCTACGAAACACTGACCGATGCAGGCGTAATCGTGGTGGGTGTCAGTACCGATGATTCCAAAGCGCAAAAGCGTTTTCAGAAGAAATACAATTTGCCTTTCATTCTGGTAGCGGATGCGGATAAAAAGGTTGTCAAGGCTTTTGGTGTTCCCACTATATTTGGCTTTGCCAAAAGGCAGGCTTTTCTCATTATAGACGGGAAAATTGCCTGGTATGATAGCCGTGCTTCCACGAAAAAGCAGGCCGAGGATGTCTTGGGCATTTTGGAGCAACTGAAGAAGGGCTGATTCGCATATGTGCTCTTGACAATCCGGTTGATGAAATGAGTGTCAATGAAATAAATAACAACGTGTGCTTGTATCATGTTGTAATGGAGTGCGGCTCAGTTGCTAACTGTCTTTTTTAGGTAATAGCTTGTCCTGTGAAACCCGTCGAAACCAACTACAGCCTTCACCAAGTAATCAGCAAGTGTTAATATATGATCTGAGGTGGAGATAAGAAGTTTGTTTTTGTAATTTTTCTATTGAAGCGGGACAGTCTGTTTTGGGAGGTCGAGTTGATTCATCTTTTGTTGTTTACCCTGTTGTTATCCGATATGCCGAAAGTGACAAAGTACGGTATTTCACTCCATCAGAAGCGCACCCTGTTTGCGGTCAATGAAATGGCTCCTATCTGGGTGCGGGTCGGTAATAACTCACCGAGGGAACTTAAGGTTAAGTACCTGCCCAATGTGATGGATTCTCTGAAGGTGACTAAAGATGGAGTTGAGCTGAAAAAAAATAAAAAATATCAAAAAATCGATCTTTATCGAAATATGTCAGAACTGCGGGTCAATGGTCATAAGGATTTAGGGGTCGATTTAACTCGGTTGTTCCCCGAAATGAAACAAGGCGGTATCTTTGAAGTGGCTTATCAAAGTGAGCATTTCAATTTAACCGGAAAGAATGTCAGAATATCAACTGAAAAACTACCCAATCTGGATGCCGTCTATCTTTTGAAAACCTCTATGGGTGACATCGGCATCAAGTTAATTAAGGAGGAAGCGCCCAATCACGTCAGGAACTTTGCCATTTTATCGGCAGAAGGCTTTTACAAAGACATGATTTTTCACAGGGTTGTGCGCGGTTTTGTTATTCAGACGGGCGATCCCAGGGGTGACGGTTCAGGCGGAAGCGGTTTTTCACTCGATATGGAATGGTCGCCGTTTGTCAAACACAATAAGTACATGGTGGGCATGGCCCGTGCTACAGAGAGAGACTCCGCCGATTCGCAGTTTTATATCTGCCTGGAAGAAACCAGAAAATTAAACAAAGACTACACCGTGTTTGGCAAGGTTGTCAGTGGTATGGAAGTAGTTGATAAAATTGGAGTTGTAGGCACTACCGGGCCATACGGTAATCCGCCTAATAAGCCCTTTGACGATGTGGCACTTTACTCTGTGGAGATAGTGGAACCTTAGGTGCCTTGTCGGAAATAATTTCATTTCAAATAGATACAAGAAGTGTCGAACAGAGCGCTTACCGGCTCTGTTGCGCAAAACAAAAAGTTCTTCCGGTTGCCGGAAGGCTTGACACCCTTGTTGTGACGTTAAGCTAAGTGGACGTTTGAATCTTGCAATTCTTCCATTCGAACGTGGAAAAAAAGACCCGGTACATGTGTAGCGGGCCTTTTGCTGACTCTTTTACATTAGCGATAAATGTAAGTAGTAATTAATCACCACCGATCATATCGCCTAACGCTCCTAGAACACTGCCCTCACCGACGCTGCGTCCGCCACCTGTCTGAGGAGCAGCTGCATAGATTCGGTCTGCCAGCCTTGAGAAAGGCAGCGACTGAAGCCATACATCGCCAGGACCTGTGAGGGTGGCAAGGAAGAGACCTTCACCGCCGAAGAACATGGATTTCAAACCTTTGACCATTTGAATATCGTAGTTGATTTGACCTGTATAACCAACGATACAGCCAGTGTCAATTTTCAAAATCTCGCCAGGAGCAAGTTTCTTCTTGACGATGGTTCCACCCGCATGGACAAACGCTTTTCCGTCGCCTTCCAGTTTTTGCATGATAAAGCCCTCGCCGCCAAAAAGACCGGTTCCAATCCTTTTATTAAATGCCAATCCAAGTTGGGTACCCATAGCGGCACATAAAAACGCGTCTTTCTGACAAATGAAAAGACCGCCGATTTCTTTGAGATCGATGGGAATGATTTTGCCGGGATAGGGTGCTCCAAATGCCACTCTCTTCTTGCCGTGACCCATGTTGGTGAACCACGTCATGAAAAGTGATTCGCCTGTGAGTTTTCTTTTGGCACCTTCGAAAAGCTTGCCCATGAAACCCTTGTCCGGCTGTGAACCGTCACCAAACCTCGTATCCATTTCGATTCCGGTTTCCATGAACATCATGGCACCGGCTTCCGCTATGACGGTTTCCCTGGGGTCCAGTTCTATTTCCACAAACTGCATTTCTTCCCCGAAGACTTCGAAATCAATTTCATGGGAGCGAATGGCGCCCGGTGTGGGGTCTGGAGCAGGAGGGGGGACGGGGGGAGCATTCAAGTTCGGGATGCTGCTTACGGGTGCCCAGTCCTTCATACCCGTCTTAAATACGTAGGTGTCTTGAGAAATCTCTCCTGTTCTCAGTTTCTGTAATAAATCGTCCTGGCTCATGGGGCCTTGTTGTTGTCCGGCAACGGCGATGTACCAAGTATTGCTATCTGACATTGGATCCTCCAGATCTTTTTGAATTAAGGTGGTGAAGTGATGAATAATATGAGGCGACTTTTGTCAAGGGAACTCTAGATGTGAATTTCAGCCCGTCATGTATGAACCCCAATTTCATACCCTTCCCCTATTTGTTCGATGAAAACGAAACCAAAGTTTTGAAATCAAGTGCAATTTTAGACATTTGAAGTTGTTTGAACAATGAGAAAATGCGTGTGAACCTGTTTTAATTCTGCAAACTGAAACACAGCGGTAGGTCCAGTTACAGGTTTTCACCACGCATCCGCTTGGGACTTGCTTCAGGCAAGTGGTATCAGCGGTGTCCATTCAAAGTATGAAAGTCTGGCGTAAAAACACTTTTAAATGGAGTTTGCGGTTTTTTACTGCACAGCCTGTCCCGAGAAGAAGACATGACGCGACTGTTCCAGGTTCCCGGTTATTGCGACAGGTGCCGGAATGGGTTGCCCGGAACTGATGAGAACCATATCCACATCGCTATAATCCAGATCTGGCCAGATATCCTGAATAAGGGCGACTTTCTTTTGATGGGAAGGCAGAGATAGCTGCTGACTGGAACCAACCAGAACGCCGTTCTGAAAGGCCTTGATTTCTACTGGATTGCTGCTTTCCTGAAAGTTGCCGATGGCAAACCCGAACCACTGGAACCACTCTGTTTGCGTATTCGGGAGCAGCCAGTCTTGGGCTGTTTGATTGGCTTGAACGAAAAATTCCGTAAGTGACTGGGAACCCCGGAAACGGAAGGAAACCTTGACTTTTAAGTCCATGGAAGGACTGGTTACTTGAGCTGTACCATTGATTCCAAACAAGGTGGTATCCAAAACGCGACTGGAAAACGGCTGTACGGTTTCTTCGTGATGGTAGAGCACGCTGTAACCGGATTCATCCCATTTATGCAGGGCAAAGGAGAGGGGGTCTGCTGTGGGGTTGTAGACCACGATGTTGGAGTTCCAGGCCTGACCGGCAAGGTGAGGAATAGAAAAGACCGCATTGGGTGTGAGTACCTGATCGAAAATCAGGTCGACCCATTCAGGATGATCGATGAAGGGATTTCTATTGCCCTGATAACTGTAAATGACGTCGTTTCTGTTTCGTTCGTAATCATCGGGAGGATCCATCCGGTGCCATTGCAGCAGATCCGTCAACATGCCCATATAGGCTATGTCCTCGTTATCACCTGTTTGATAGTCGAGAATGAGTTCCACATCGTCCGTCAATTCAAGGTCCGGTTCGGGAAAACCCGTTTCAGTGTGTGTGCCGCCTTCGTAGCGAATGGCCAGGTAGAACATGGCCCGGGCAACGTCACCCTTTCTGCCGTTCCAGGTCTCCCAGGTCCCGCGCGTGTATTCACCTGAAGTCCAATTGGAATCGCCCGGATAGACGCCGCTCTGGCCGCCCATTCCGTTGGTTTCTTGGGTTGTATGTTCTTGACATGCGCTTGAACAGAACCGGTAGGGTTTGTTGCTTCGGTAGAAGTTGTAATCGGGGTCGCAGAGGAAGAGGTGGTGACAGTCGGTGAAAGGATAGTTTTCATCGTTATTTTTCGGGAAGCCGTAACTTTTTGGCCAGGTATGTTCCCGATTGTAATAATCGTTGCCGCCGCCCTGTTTGGGGAGGGACGCATTGCGGTAGAGGTCAATAATATTTTCCGGCTGTTGAGGATCACTCTGCGCTTCCTCCAGAATATCCCACGTATCGGTTGTGGCGGCCGTGTAGGGGAAGAGCACATGGTCGTCTATCAATTCATGGAGCGAAGCCCTTAAAGCCTGGGCGGATGATGTATCGACCGTTGAATAGTAACCCTCCGGGACTTGAGCCAAGAGAGAGAGGGCAAATGGAAATAAGACGAAAAGTTTGTTAAACATAATTTCTCCTGATGATACATTTTGGTGCCAAAAGCGTAAAGAGCTCCATTTTGACAGCTGACAAAAAAGAGTCTGTTGCATAGAAAACCGCAGCCTGTTTGCTCAAAGTTGCGAAATAGAGCTTTCTCTCTCGAGTTCAGCGGATAGCGGTATTCAGCAGCCGATTTCGGTTTTATGGGATGGTCCGATTGTCAAGGTTCAGGACGTGAAAAAGACCATCACTGCCGTCCATTGTAACCTGTTGTTCTCAAACCACGGGTTTTTTATGTCTATATGTTGTCTCTTGTCCCCCCAGACAGCGGTTTTGCCATTGATTGACCTGATTATTTGTGTGCCATGCATACATGAGATGTGTTTCAGTTGACTTGATAAATTGAGGCGAGTCGAGCAGCCAGCCTGGAAAAGACCGTTCTCACAAGCAGGGTTCCAACGGCATGCCGTTTTGATCCTGTTTCCGCTTAGTTTTACGCAGGAAATATGGTATAGTCCTTTATGAAACAATGCCCTTGTAAGTCGTGGATTTTTTCAGTGTTGCTTGTAATGGCGCTCAAATTGAAGGAGTTAGTGTGAAAAAGTTTTTTTGGTTGGGTATCGCCGTTTTTCTGTTGTTTGTTCCAATTGTACGTAGTCAACCATCTTATCAAATGGGTGACTTTAACATTAGAGACAGTCTGCCAAACGAAAAGTTGAAACATTTCACCGCTTTTAACGATCAATTTATTTTCGTACCCCTGGATGATCTTCATGGATATGAACTCTGGATTTCAGATGGAACATCCTCTGGAACACATTTAATAAGAGACACTTATCCAGGTGCTGATTGTAACAAAAAATACAATTTAACCTATTACAATGGGCAAGTTTTTTTTCTTAGTGTTGGAGAACAGGTTTGGGTAACGGATGGTACGACTTCAGGAACAAGACTCTTTAGTCCCGATTCCTTTTTACAGAATCATGTCCATGTGTCAGATATTTTCGTCAGTCAAAATAAGTTATTCTTCTCGAGTGAATCTGGTCTGTGGTTATCCGATGGTACCGAGGAAGGTACCATTCTATTTATCGAAGTTATGCTTCAGATCCAGGTAATCTGGAATTGTTGAAAGATTTTCAAAATTATCCATATAGCGAAGGCTATTTTAAATCCACTCTTCCCTTCTATACCACTTCTAACGGTGTTTTCTTTTTTGTCCGCTATAAAACATATCCTGGATTCTTTTCAAAATATGTAAAAATGGGTTTTATTGATTCTTCCGAACAAGTTCAATTGCTGAGTGATGTCTACAAGTATGAAGGCCATTATAAATTCAAAAAGCACGAACTCAACGGACTCTTGCTATTTACCTTTTATTCCGACGAAACAGGAACTGAATTGGGTATTTCGGATGGCACGCCTGGTGGGACAGGTCTCCTGTTGGATATCTCTCCTGGTTCAAATTCCAGTTTACCCAGAGATTTTTTTGTACACGATAACTGTCTGTTTTTTACTGCCGTAGATGAAAACCACGGTAGAGAACTCTGGAAAACAGACGGCACGGCAGAAGGCACTGTGCTTGTTATAGATATCTGGCCTGGCTCAGAATCCAGTGGTATTAGGCGGTTTTATAGCTGGAACGGGGATCTTTATCTGACGGCAAACGATGGTGAGCATGGGAGGGAGTACTGGAAAACCGATGGAACGGCAGCCGGAACACAAATGCTCAAAGATATCTGGCCGGGAGAAAAGTCCAGCAATCCATACAGATTTGTCGATTTAGGTGATAGCTTTTTGTTTGTAGCAGAAGACAGTGAACACGGGAGGGAACTGTGGATAAGCGACGGAACAGAAGCAGGAACGAATCTCTTCTTAGATATCTCTCCGGGACCGTATTGTTCCTCTGCGGGTAATTTTACAATTCATAATGATAATGTCTTTTTTACTGCCGGTGCCAGTCATACTGGCAAGGAACTATGGGTTACAGACGGCACCGTACCGGGCACTTACTTGGTTGAAGACCTCAACCCTGGACCCGATTCGAGCGCTCCTCAACATTTAATGACTGTGGGCGATACCCTTTATTACTTTGCTTATGGCGGAGAGTCTGGAATTGAGCTCAGAGCGCTGCGGTTACAACCTATGGGAGGGTTCGGCTCTATTGTCAACTTGTGTGAAAATGGACAAAACAGAACGGCCCATGCCCTGGAACCCAATCCCCATGCCTACTTCAATTGGACTGTAACAGGCGGTGAAATGACATCAGGTCAAGGGACTCGAGATATGAGTTTTTCTGTAACAGATAGTTCCGCTGTCCAGATTGACCTGGAAACAATAACCGGGAATCAATCTGTCTTTTCCAGTCAAACCATACCCGTTTTATCCACGGTACCTGCCGCTCCCGAGGACATCAATGGGGAGATGCTGGTGTGTCAGGGAGATACAGGCATGGTTTACGATGTCTTGCCTGTCGAGACCGCTATTTATTATCATTGGCAAGTACCTGCCGACGCCTGCATTGTTGAAGGCCAGGGATCCACTTCCATAACAGTGGATTTTGGTCGGCAGTCCGGTGTCCTTTCCGTTGCTGCTGAAAACGATTGTGGACAGAGTCTGCCAACAGAGCTGTCTATTTCCTTTTACAGCGACAACTTACCAGCCGATGCGGGCCCTGACCAGACAGTCTGTGGTGTGGAAACCCAGTTGGAGGCCAACACAGTGTCGGCGGGTTCCGGTACATGGACCATTCTTTCTGGTGATGGTGGTTCAATTGATGATATTCACAATCCATCTTCGACCTTCCATGGGCTGGCCGAACAGACCTATGTACTGGAATGGATGGTTGAAAATGGTCCGTGTGAAGCGACCTATTCTCAAGTGCAAATTACTATGATGTCGGATTTCTTATTGGCTTATGCGGGAGAAGATCAGGAAGCTTGTTCGAGCTCGATTCAGTTACAAGCCAATATGCCGCCTATGACACAGGGTCGTTGGGAGTGTGTGGAAGGTGAGGGCGGCCATTTCTCTCAATTGAGTGATCCAAATGCCATCTTTACGGGTCAGCCCGGTCAGGTTTATCGTCTTAAATGGACACTTTGGAGCGGTCCATGTCCTGATTCCGAAGATGAAGTCGTCATTTCTATGCTGAATTTAATTGTTCCTTATGCCGGCGTCGATCAATGTGCCTTGTTGGGGGAGGCAGTGAATCTAAATGCTGCTGGCAGTCCTGGCTTCTGGTCGATTGTATCGGGACCAGATCTTTCCGATGCTCAGTTTTCGGATATACACGATCCAGCAAGTCTCTTTACTGCTGCAGGAGGATCGGGAATTTACGAGTTAAAGTGGCAAACCCTGCCAACGGATTGTGTTCCCATTGCGGATACTGTGAGTATTGAAGTCGTGGAGTCTGCTTTCACCAGGCATGCACTTGTAGAAGAACCCCATACAGCCAATACACTGGATCTGGGGCCTTATGACATCAGCAACATGGTGCTCATTAACGGATTGGCGTATTTTTCAGCTGCGGGCTCTTATGCTGGTGAAGAATTATGGCGCTCAGACGGAACTCCTGGGGGAACGGTTTTTGTCAAGGACTTTGCTCAGGGGTATGAAAGCAACACATCCTACAACCTGACACCTTATGAATCAAGACCCGAATTTTTGATGGAACTGAACGGAAGACATTTGTTCAAAGCCGATAACAGGCTGGTAAGTGCCAGTGGCGATATGAGCCAATTTGAGGTACTGGTTGACCAAGACTTTTTTCCCGAGATGATTTTGCAGGGACATGATTGTCTCATTCTGTCGTTTCCTGAAAACCCCAGGATTTTGTGGCGAAGTGATGGCACCGCCATGGGTACCGAACCTTATACGGAAATATCTGGTGATCCCACATTTGCAATGGGTCTGATAGGAGACAGCTCTTTTTTTTGGGCCCATGGAGGTGATATCTGGAAAACAGATGGCACATGGTCGGGAACCCAGCTTTTTAGTGAATTTCATGGTCGTGGTATGGAACAAAGTGTCGTTTTAAACGATCTCATCTTTTTTGTTGCGAAAAAGGGGTCCCAAGTTAAAAAGCTTTTCTGCATGAATGGATCAGACGGTGAAGTGCATTTCTTGAAAGAGGTTTCTGATGACCCTCAAATGTGGGTTTACGAACAAATGCTCTTTTTTACCGGTCAGGACGAAGTTGGGGCCGAGCTATGGCGAACGGATGGAACCGAGGCTGGAACCATCAGAGTTCGCGATATTTACCTGGGGACAGGAAATTCAGATCCAAAATATTTAATTAACTTTGAAGGCAAAATGTATTTTTCTGCTCACAACGGGGAACAAAGAACCCTGTGGGCGAGTGATGGTACCCGGCTTGGGACTGTTGAAGTTTACGAACAGGAGTTTTTAAACGCTGTTCTCTTTCAAGATCAGTTGATCTTGTCGAGTGAGTCACCTGAAGGGCTGTGGTCCAGTGACGGAACATCTGAAGGCACATATCTATTTGCAGATGTTTCAGTGCGTGAAATGCTGAGTATAGGTGATTTTGTCTTGTTTTGTAATGGCAATCAACATCTGTTTCGAACAGATGGAACGGCTGCGGGTACAGTACTCGTTGGTCCGGGACAGGATGGAGAGTTGTATCATGATTTCTGGTATGGAACGCAATCCCTGGGAAGTAAGCTTGTATTTGTAAAAAATGCCTCTTCCCATGAAATATGGGCCCATGACGGAACTCCTGATGGAGGCCAACTGCTGGGAACTTTTGACCATCCAGTGACATTGAGTGATGAACAGAATGATGCGATCTATTTTTCGTCAGGAAATGATTCCTATATTTGGAAAACAGACGGCACGACAGCCGGAACCGAGCCTTTCCTGGACAAAAGTGCGTTGGAAATCGATCAAACAGGTAATTACTTTGAGCACAATGGCACTTTGTTCTTTAGAGATTACATCACCTCCAATACATATAACAATTTGTGGGTAACACGCGGAACGGAGGCGAGCACAGAGATTATTGCTTACATAGATTGGTATTCCACATCTACTGAATGGGTACTATTTAAAGGAAAAACGCACTTTAATGCAAAAAACCCCTCTGGACATGATGTGCTTTTCCAAAGTGATGGTACTTCTGGTGGTACATCGCAAGTGTTTGCCAATGATGAGATAAGGCAGCCCATGAACTTGAGAGTGACAGACGATCATTCACTTTTGTTCTTTATCGCTTCGGCACCGAATCAAAACTACGCTTTTAATCTTTTTTGTCTTAACGAAACGTCTCAAAATCCTATAGCACTACTTCCATCCACCTATCCTGGAAATGCGTACAGTAAATTTGAAACGAGTGACACTCTCCTTTTCTTTGTTTTAAGGAGCAGTCAAAACAATATCCAGGTTTACCGATCCGATGGGACAGTTAATGGAACCTTTGTCGTTTGGTCAGGAGAATCAGATGTTGGTCATTTAGTTCCTAACGGCGATGGGAGCATTTATTTCACTGAAAAAAATGAGTTAAGTGGTGACAAACTCATGTATTCAGATGGAACGCTCCAGGGAACTTACCAATGCTATGATTCAGTCGATCAAGATGGTTTTAACGTGGTAATACAGTGTTTAACCTCTTTAAATGGAACGGCCTATTTCACCTTGTCGACAAGTAGAATGGGGACAGAGATTGTGGGAATTAAAAATGGATGCAGCTGGCTTGTCGACGGTGAAGTTCCCGGCACTAAGTCGTTTTATTCGCGCTCACTCACTTCTGCTTCCACGCAGATGTTTTATTACAAGAGAGGTTCGTCGTGGCTTAACAGTTTGGAAGTCCTGCGGCCGCCTTTAACCATGGTAAAAGACCCCCGTCTCAGGAATTACATCGTTGGTGAATTCGACAACAACAGAGATTCCGTGATCGATGAACATGAAATGCTGATGATTGACAAATTGGATATTCCTCATGCGGAAATATCAGATCTTGCGGGTATCGAAGGCTTTCACGCTTTGCAGGAGATTCGGCTTAACTACAACCAGATTCAAAATGTCGAGCCCCTGCTCCTTCAATCACAACAGGCCAAACAGCCTATTCAACTCATTGATATCTCACACAATTTACTCAATGAAGAAGATTGTCCTGAATTACTCCAGTTGGCTAACAGGGTTACCGCTATGGGAGGCCAGGTTCTATACCACAACCAAGGTGAAATACATTATAACCCCGAATGGAATACTTGGCCTCACTATGACATATCCCTGCTTTTAAAGGGCGTTGACATCCCGGAATACACCCTTCCCTGTCAGGAGGCACGTCATGATTGAGCATTGGAGAAAAATAGAAGGGGGCAGCCCGCTTAGCATGACAAAACACGTGATTTCCTGCTTGATGTTTTTTCTGCTTTTAAACGGGATACACGGACTGGCTAATGATCTCAGACTCATAACGAACTTTGGTAACCAGGCGAGTCCAGAGACTCACTCTGAACCACGTAACTTTTACGCTTATAATGGGCTTGTTTACTTCGAGGCAACTGTCGAAAAGAATGGGATATGGGTTACTGACGGAACCGAAGCCGGAACACATTTATTCATCGATGATGTGGAATTCAATCCTGTGGGGTTATTGAACGGAAATCTCTTGTTCAATAACTTGTCGATTACCAATGGAACCCATTCGGGGACAAATATCCTGGCCAAACAGAGTGCTGTTGAAGAGTCTGTTCAATTAACAAGCTCCATTGTTTATCGCAACTCGGAAGGTCTCTTCCGAACCGATGGCAGTGTTGAGGGAACCATTCTTCTCAAAGATGCGAATGTAACGGATATTATCTGTTCATATTCAGGCTGGGTCTATTTTACCGTAAGCGAGGGTAATGGCTTTTACGTTTGGAAAACGGATGGCACAGTCGAGGGAACTGAAAAATACCCAGCACTTTTTAGTGGTACCGTGCGCATGTCAGAGGCACTTCCCAATGGTCTCTTTTTTCAGAACTCCTCCTTTCTCAATAGTCTGGATTATGATTTCAGCTCTCACGAACAGATTTATGAAGATTTATATTTTCCTATTGTTTTTGACTACATAAGGTTAGGAGATGAGGTCTTGTTCCAAGCTGCAGGACAGGACTTGGGTGTTGAGTTATGGAAATCAGACGGAACTGCAACGGGCACCCAGTTGGTCAAGGATATTACAGCTGGAGGAAGCGGTTCCTTTTTTTCATCTATGGTGAATCTTGGCAGTCACGTTCTGTTCATAGCGGGCAGCAACAAAAAGTACCTGTGGAAAACGGATGGAACAGAACAGGGAACACAACAAGTTCACAGTACGGGTTGGTATACCTACTCATTTCCCGTTGGGTACACAGAAACAAGCGTGTTGTTTTTAGCCAGAACAAGTGAAACAGGATTGGAGTTATGGGTTACGGACGGAACGGACAGCGGTACGTTTCTTTTTTTTGAAAGTGTTTCAGGTTCTGATAGCAAGAACTTCAGCAATTTTACCAAAACCTCAAATGGGCATTATTTTTCGCTTGGAGGCAATCAGCTCTGGTTTACAGATGCGACAACCGATGGCACTCATTTGGTAAAGGAAGTCCATTCCGAACCGGATTTGTATCCGCTGTCTGACTTCTACATGCAAGATGACAGTTTGTATTTTCGCGGTTATGACCCAGTCAATGGATTTGAGCCGTGGATAAGTGATGGTACTTCCGATGGCACGGTTTTACTCAAAGACATACAGTCAACGGGCAATAAATCTTCCGGATTTTTAGGAAACGAAACTTTGAAGGGCTATTTGTATTCCATTTACAAAGGTAATGATGATTTTCTTTTTGAAACAGGGGGCAGTCCTGAAACGAACTCTCTTTCGGGTCAGTACTTTTCGCTGAGTGAAGTGGTGGTGTCAGATGAGGCTGTTTTCTTAACGGGGGTCAATTGGAGTCAGAACGAGGAAGTGGCTGTTTATCAGCCTGCAAATAATTCATATACCACTCTATTCGAGTTTGGGAGTTCTTCAGAAAATACGCATTTTTTTCCAACTTCAAGTGGAGTCTATTTCTTTCATGAAGGCGGCAACCGCCCGCGACTGTATTTTACCGATGGAACCATTGAGGGCACATTCGAACATTCTGACCTTCATCCGTCCTGTGATTCGGTTGCTCCGTTTTTAGGTGACCTCCTATTCGTAGAGATAGAAAGCGATCTCTATGCAATAGCTCCCAGCCTGAATAGTTGGCAGATTTTGAGTTCAAATGTTCTCCCTCAACTCTACCAATGCGGGAACCACGTTTTTTTTAATAAAGAACATGAGTATATGGGAATAGAACCCTGTTTTACAGATGGTACGGTAGAAGGAACTCGTTCTTTGATTGATCTGACTCCCGGTTTCGAAAGTTCCGATTGTTCGCTATTTACCGCCTGGAAGGATGAAGTGTATTTTGTCAATCACGGGAAAGAGCTGTGGAAAACCGACCTCAGTGAAGAAGGAACGGTTATGATTACGCATATCGATCGGTCTACGGTCGATCGATCGATTGAAAAGATAGTTGCTGCGGACAACCAACTGTTTCTATTCATAAAAAACCAACAAGAGGATTTAGAACTTTGGGTTTGCAAGGGCAGCGAGACTTCGACTTATAAACTCTCTGACCTTGGTTTGGAATGGTTGGAGGAAATTGAAACCATTGCCTATGGGTCCGAACTTTACTTTACTGATTATAGTTTTGAAACAGGAAGAGAACTCTGGTCTTCTGATGGTACGGTGGCAGGGACACGTGTTCGGTTTGATGTCGAGCCCGGACCAGCTTCTTCGTTTCCGCAAAAGTTAATTGCCGCAGGGAACCATCTTTATTTTACCGCTTATACTCGGGAGTATGGCAGACAGTGGTGGTCGTTTTGTGAAACACCTGATAGTCGAATAAATGCACCAGAACGCATCTGTACAGGTGGTACAGACTATCAGGCTCATGTCGATCAGCTGGGTCCCATGGGTAATTACGTCTGGACGATCAGTGAGGGCACTATTACCCAAGGTCAGGGAACTGCTGAAATTGCCTTTTCACCTGATGGTTTGATGGATGTTACCCTGAACGTGGAGATGGCAACCGGTGACGGCTGCGATTCGCAAGGCAGTCAGGTAATTGCGGTTGACGATGGTCCGTTGGCTCTTTTAGACACTATTCAGGGACCGGATAGGGTTTGCAGCTTTGAGGAGGGTGTTCAATACGCCGTAACACCTGTTCAGAATGTGCTTGAATATCAGTGGACTGTTCCCTATGGTGCCCAAATTGTGAGTGGGCAGGGTAGTGCACAGATAGTGGTGCATTTTGGAGAGTCGGAAGGCTCTGTTGAAGTGGCTGCGGTCAATGGTTGTGGAGTGGGAGCGCCAGTGACCTTGCAGGTCTCATTTTATACTCCTCCCATTGCGGCCGAGGCCGGACCCGATCAGGAAGTTTGTGGTAACAGCACAGAGTTGAACGCGACAAGCATTCCGGGTATTACCGGGTATTGGGAATTGGTGAGCGGAGTGGGCGGAACCATTCAGGATATTTACAATCCAAACAGTGAATTCTCAGGACTGGAAACAGAACTCTATCATCTGCGCTGGGTGCTTGATCATTCTCCCTGTCCAAACAGTTCGGATGATGTTTATATCACCTTTTATCCCGTTCCTTCAAGTGATGTTGATGCCGGTGAAGATATAGAGATTTGCGAAAACGGAACGTATCTCAATGCCGTGCCTCCGGTCTACGGTACTGGAATGTGGAGTTGTGAAGATGCAAGTCTCTACATCAGGGATCCATATGCTCCGAATAGCTATGTGTCTGGGGACTATGAAAGCAGATACACACTTAGATGGACAGTCTATTCAGGAACATGCGATCCCGTTTGGGATGAAGTCATCTTAAAAATCTATTCCCAGCCAGTTAAGGTTTTTGCTGGTCCAGATTGGTTCATTTTGGATGGTGACAGTGTACAGCTGGAAGGCAGATATTACCCTGATGGATATTATCTTTGGTCTGTGGAATCGGGTCCCAGTCTTGTGTCCACTCAGTTTGCAGATCAGACAGATCCTGAAACTCTGTTCACTCCTGAAGGCGGACCAGGTTATTATAAGCTGTCCTTGAATCGCTCTGTCGGGAACTGTGGTTCGGCAGAGGCATCGTGTTGGGTCAAGTCGGGAAGTGCTTATGATACACCCATCATGATCACCAATTGCTCTTCAGATCCCGATTCTCAGTTGAATACCAATAGCTTTGTGTTTAAGGACTATTTGTATTTCTTCAGTGAAACAGACATGATGAGGTGTCGAGGTACAGCCGAGACCGTAGAGCTCTTTGTCCCCAACCTTAAAAGAAGTTCCTCTGTTTACGTTATCGATCAAAATAGAGTTTTTTTTGTTGCCGATGGAAAGGTAGGTGAAAGCTGGACCGGTTCCGAACTGTGGGTTACCGATGGCACCCCGGAGGGAACACGGCTTGTTAAGGATATCGCATCTGGCAGTGACGGATCTCAAATCGGTGAGATGATTTTAATGAATGATATTGTTTATTTTACGACTGAGCGATATGATGGCAATAAGTTGTGGCGCAGTGATGGGACATCAATTGGAACGTATCGTCTTGTACCGTCCAATTTTGGATTGAGGGATTTCAAAAATTTGACCGTCATGAATAACACACTCTTTTTTGCAGCTGCTGACTATTCTCATGGCGTTGAATTGTGGAAGAGTGACGGAACGTATGAAGGGACAGTTCTTGTGAAAGATATTTATCCGGGACAAAATGGCGGCTTAAAAACTAACATTGCCCCCTTGCCATTTCAATCGCATCTGTTTTTTTTGGCTTATGAGCCTGATTCAGGGTTAGCCATCTGGAAAACGGATGGAACTTCTGAAGGAACTCATTTTGTGGTTGATGTCGGGGTATCTAAGGGTTTTTATTCTTCAAATGAGTGCTTGTATTTCTCATACGAGGAATATGGGCTTCATGACTATCAGCAGCTTTATCGATCTGACGGATCTTCCGAGGGTACAGTTGAGCTTCCAAATGTGAAGTTGTATCGTAATTCAGACATGTTTTATTTCAATCAATCTCTCGTTTTTTGTGGCGACTATAATGGTCAGGCAGGACTGTATCGGCTTTCAAATGACAGCGTGGAACCGGTGCTTTTGTACAACACTAGCTGGGGTTTGAGCGACTTCCAGACCATAGGCAGTCAGTTTTTATTTGAATACTGGAAGGACAATGAAAGCAAGTCCGAACTGTTCCTGTCCGATGGGACTCCAGAGGGTACAGGGTTACTGGTTGACATGACTCCCCAACCGCAAGTTAACACGTTTTTTGATTCTTTTTCAGAATATGCAGGCAACCTTGTCTTTCAAGCGACAACGCGTACGAGATCCAACGAGTTGTGGCGGATTTGTACCAAACCTGATTTAACAATGGAATCACCTGAATATCTGTGCAATGAAACACAGGAATTTCAAATTTCGGTTCCCGATGCGGGCTATGGTGCTTTGTATGCATGGGATGTCGATGGTGCTGAAATTCTAAGTGGCGAGGGTACCAACAGCTTGATGCTGAGGAGCAACGGTGCTGATTCTGTTGACGTTCACATTTATGTGGAAGTGCTTGGTTCTTGTTCCAATCAGGCTTCAGTTCAAATTGAGTATCGCGATATTCATCTTGAGGCTTGGTTCGACCCTGAATCCTATTTACCTGATATCGATGCCGACCAAAATGGGACAATCAACGTTCTGGATTACGTGCTTCATCTTGGAAATTGTCTTTAGATAAGTCTTTCACTCCTGTAAGGTGACTTGTAAACTCAATTAGAAACGAATTGAAAGATCTTTCTCCACTTTAGGCCGGTATTTGACCTTGTCTTCTGTTTTACCTTTTATTTGTATGGCTTTGGGAGGACAGCGGTGGATGCATCGCAAACAAAAAACACAGTCATCCCCAATCGTGATCACCCCGTTATTCATCTGGATATTATCGTTCGGGTAATTTTTAACACAAGACCCGCAAGTATGACATCGTTCATGGTTAATTGAAAAATGCTCAATAAAGACGCGGTAGTTTTGAGTGAAATAGCGTTCAAGTGGTTTAACAAGATTGTTGTCAAATGGATTATACCATGCATTCGGTATTGCCCGATCCAGAGTAATAATAAACGAGTATGTTCATATCTGTATTATACGCTCTTTACTTGCTTGTGTTTGTATCAAAGTCTCTAAAATGACATCGTTTTTGTGGGTTTTCTTGTTTTATAATAGAGAATATTCTTCCTGTTTCCCGGGATGATACGAGTTTCTATCAGATAGCGTCATCGCTGAGGACAGTTCAGAGGTTCAATATGATCGCTTCTCTCTTAAAAATAAAACATTCGGTGACTTTGTATATTTTACTTTTCTGCGCATGGGTTCCGGTTTATCCGGAATACGTCATTCGCCTTGGTGAAGGGGATACAAGTGCAAGGGAAGGTATGATCGCCAGTGCGCATCCCTTGGCGACACAGGCGGGTTTGGACATTTTGAAGCAGGGAGGAAATGCCGTTGACGCCGCAGTAGCCACCGCGTTTGCACTCTCTGTTGTGGAGCCCAACGCTTCCGGCCTGGGAGGCGGCGGTTTCATGATTGTAAAAATGGTGGGAAAATCGCCCATAGTGATTGACTACCGCGAAGTTGCGCCCAGGACAGCCCATAAAAATTTTTACTACAACCAGGAAAAAACGTTCAGAGAACTGGCAATTCTTGGCAGTACGGCGGTAGCTGTACCGGGAATGCCTTTGGGAATGGAAACGGCGTTGGTGGAATGTGGCTCCAAAACGCTGTCCGAAGTGTTACAGCCCGCCATCAAGTTAGCCAAAGAAGGCTTTGTGGTTAATTCAAAAATGAGCGATATGATCTTTAATTTCATGGATGCAATCAGTTCGGATGACATAACCGCAGCCGTTTTCTTCGACGAAGACGGTCTTCCACTAGAGCCTGGCTCTGTCTTGAAACGCCCTGATCTGCAGAAGACCTTTGAACTCTTTTGCAGGGAAGGTGTTCAACCCTTCTATAACGGAGTTCTTGCACAGGCTATTACAAAAACACTGCGCGATCAAGGCGGACTGTTGACGCTCGAGGACCTCAAAAACTACAGGGTTTTCAAAAGAGAGCCCGTTCGAGGGGTGTTTCGCGGATATGAAATTATTTCAATGCCGCCTCCGAGTTCGGGCGGCATGCATTTGATTCAACTGCTCAACATACTCGAGCAGTTCGATCTCAAGAAAATGGGGCATAATTCTGCCGCTTACATACACTGTTTTGTTGAAGCAGCCAAACAGGTTTATGCTGATCGAGCGGCCTATGCCGCTGATCCGGAATTCTATCCAGTTCCCGTTGACAATATCATCGACATTCGTTACGCCAAGTCCATCAGTCAACATATTAAACCAGATCATGTCAATCGGGATGTCAAAGCAGGGGCGTTTCTAAGGTCGGGCAGCGATACAACCCACCTATCTGTGGTGGATAAGAGCGGGAACCTGGTCGCGTTGACGCAAACCATTAACCACTTCTTCGGATCAGGTGTGACAGTGCCGGAATATGGTATTTTACTCAACGATGAAATGGTGGATTTTTCAGAGGATTCAAAGAGCAAAAATGCGGTTGAACCCGGCAAACGACCGGTGAGCACCATGGCTCCCACCCTGGTTTACAAAGACGGCAAGCCCTTTTTAACCATAGGTACGCCGGGAGGCAGCCGGATTATTACAGCTCTCGCTCAAATACTCATCAATATCATTGAATTTGAAATGACCTTGGATGCGGCTATCGAGGCTCCCAGGATTCACTGGGAAAAAGAGACCCTTCACCTGGAAAGCCGTATCGGTATCCAAGTGCAGCAGGAATTGAAGAAGCTTGGACACAAACTGAACCTGCGCGGTGAGTACGATGTATACTTTGGCGGAGCTCAGGGTATTCTGATCGATACAGCCGGCGGCAGATTGATCGGTGGCGCCGACTCCAGGCGATCAGGGACAGCTGCCGGATATTGAGCTATCCTGAACAGGATAGCGCAATATCCTCCGTCATGACTGGTATCAATCCTGACGGTCTGGAAGACCGTCAGGAAGTCAGGCTAAGTAATTACCAATCTAAAGCAATTAAATAGCTTGTTGTCGTTGAATACGGTCGTACACCTCACGATCCAGCTCAAGGCCAACATGCGCAGGTGCCCTCGATGACTCCAATGTAATCCAGTACGCTGGTTTTACCTGTATTGCAGGGACTGGGCTCTGTGTTCCAGTCGGGCAGCAGTTCCACATAACAGGGCTCATTACAGATTCCGTGGAACAGGCAATCCACCCATTCGGGATGATCGATAAAGGGGTTGCGGTTACCCTGGTAGGAGTAAATGACCTCGTTGCGGTCCCGTTCCATTTGATCAACCGGGTCTTCTGCGTGCCACTCCAGCAGCGCACTCAGTCGGCCCATGTAAGCCGCTTCTTCCGTGTTACTGGAAAAAGTGGAAACGAGTGACATGTCGTCGGTCAAAATTAAGTCGGGTTCTGAAAACCCGGTGAAACTGTGATTGCCGCCCTCATAGCGCACATCCAGGTAGAGCAGGGCTCGGGCGACATCACCCCGTCGGTCAGCCCAGACCTCAAAGGTGCCCGAACTTCCTTCACCTGATTTCCAGTTGGAGATGCCGGCACCACCCTGACCGTTGTACTCAGTGGTGCTCCATTCCTCACAAGCAACAGAGCAATTGCCGTAAGGAAGATTGCTTCTTGCGCTGTTGTAGGAATAATCGGCAATCATGATGTGATGACAATCCGTGTAGGGATAACTTTGGTAGGACTGTGGAAAACCGTAACTCTTCGGCCAGGTGTGTTCTCTGTTGTAGAAGGCATTTCCTCCGCCCTGTTTGGTGAAGGGGTGATTTCGGTATAGAGAGAGAACGTTGCCCGCATCCAGGGGGTCTTCATCTGCTTCTTCCAGGATATCCCAGGTATCGGTGAAATCTGCAGAGTAAGCAAAGAGTAAGTGATCTTTGATCACCTCGTGCAGGCTGGCTCTCAGATCAGCAGGAGAACTGTCCTGAACAGATTGGTAGTAGTCTTCAATGAAGATTCGGGTCACACTTCCCGGCGTGTTGTAGGCTTCCTTAGTGGTGACTGAACCACTAAAGCCGGGCAGACCACTGCCTTCCACATCATTAAATACCCAGTCGGAAGGCGAATCGGTGTCTAGACCGTAGGGGAAACGCGATGCACCGCCTATGGATCCATCCAGATTGTCGAGAATGACAGGTGTGTAGAGTTGATCCATGACATCACCGTCCCAGAAAGCCAGGGCATCACTGATGCTTTCCCAGGGCTCAAAGTCCATGGTTCCGTCATTGTCGGTATCCAGGTCAAAGCCGACTGCTTCGCTGAACTCTTCCACCAGAAGAATGGTCTGGCTTCCATTTTCAATGGCATTTTGCAGGTAGTCTGAAACCCAAAAGCCACCGCCGTTGGTAGCTCCACAGGTGAATACCTGTGAAACGAGTCCTGGATTGTCGGAGCTGTCTCCTTCAACGACGAGAACATGGGACTGATGATAAGTGGAGCCCGCTTCGCCGTGTATTTCCACAAACTCATGCGTATCGCCGCCTTCGTGATGGAAGACGACTTCCGACAACAAGGCACCTGTCCCTGAGTCTCTGTTTTTGTAGCCCGGTGTGTTCATGGCTTCACCTATTTCAAGGGTTCCGGTAAAGCCGGGCAGCCCTTTGCCGTAAAAGTCATTTCGCTTCCAATCTGCCACTGTGTCTGTATCGACAGCGTCCGGTATTCTTGAACCTCCACCAACAGTGTAAATCCCACCGTCAAAGTCCTTGGTCAGCACAACAGTGGAATAGGCCAGGTCGTTGAGATCGCCATCGTTGATGGCCACGTCGTCAATAAGCGTGATCCACGGTGTGATGTCCAGTGTGCCATCATCATTGGTGTCCAGATCCTGTTGCAGGGTTCCCGTAAAGCTGTCGACGACCATCAGTGTCACCGAATTATTGTTTATTTGCTCTACCATGAATCCGGAATACCAATAACCATCGGAATCGGTGTCCCCGGCCTGTATGGCAAATTCCACCGTTCCCGCATTGTTTTCCAGGTCACCTTCCAGGCCGATAATCCAGATATGCGTGTAATTGGTCTGGGGTGAGCCCACGATTTCAACGTATTCATGATCATCTATGCCTCTGTGGTTAGCCACCCATTCATTGAGCAGAACATCGTTCCCACCGGGTGGATATTGCGTGTTAGTGCTGTTGGGTGTATTGAGTGCTTCTCCTGGAACAAGAGAGCCGGGCAGCGCGGGAATGCCTGCGCCATCAAAATCATTTCGCATCCAGTCGGATACGGAATTGGTATCGCTGCCGTGTGGAATTCTGGAAGCGCCTCCCGGATGATCGTTGACTCCGTCAAATCCAGCTGAGAGAACCGTGGAGGCGTAAAAAAGGTCGCCTGCTTCACCATCGTCAATGGCAACACTGTCCACCAGAACATGCCAGGGCTCCACATCCAGAACACCATCGTCATTTGTATCCAGGTCATCAGAGATATTTCCGGAAAAACCGTGAACCAAAAGCAGGCTGACAGAGGTGTTCGGAAGAGTGTCTACCAGGTTGTGGGTGTAAATGCGGGAATGATTGGTGGTTCCAATCTGGTAGGCCTGGAGGATTGTTCCGCTCAGACCTGCAGACTGCGGCTTGGCTTCGAGAATTAAGAGCCAATAATGGCTGTAATCTGTCAGGGCATCTCCCCATATTTCAAAGTACTCATACTGGTCGGCTCCGGTGTGGTTCATGACAAATTCGTTAATCCTCGGAGGAGAGCTCATGGTGTTCTCAAAGCCGGGTGTGTTGGCGGCTTCGCCGTGACCGGGTGAACCGTGGTAGTCAGGTAAGCCAGAACCGTAAAAGTCGTTTCTAACCCAGTCTTCAGTGGAATTGGTGTCCGTGCCGTTGGGGATTCGGGAAGCACCGCCCGGCGGAAAATCCTTGCCGTCAAATTCATCCACTAAGACCACCTGGCTGTAGACTTGATCTCCGGTATTTTCATAGGAAACGGCGATATCATCTAAAATGGAATCCCAGCCGATGGTGTCAAAACTGCCATTGTCAGTGGAGTCCAGATCTTCTCCCAGAAGACTTTCGTTCCAGTTGGTGACCAGAAGGTATGTTTTCGTGCCACCTCCAAGCGTGTTGGTGAAGTAGTTCGAGCGCCAAATGCCGTTTGAGTCGGTGGTTCCCACCTGAACTGCGACGGTTGCGATGCCGGGGTTGTCCAGCCCATCACCTTCAATTTCTATAATCCAGTGTCCAGCGTAATCGGTGTCCGGCAGACCTGCCACTTCCAGAAACTCGAAGTAATCAGTGCCGCTGTGATTGGCTACAAATTCGTTGATAACCAGTTCTGAAAGAGATCCACTAATATTGGAGATCCCGGGCGATGGCTCTTTCTGCGTGTAAAGCGTGGTGTCAAAGGGTGTGCCGCCATCGGGTACTCTGGAATTGGAGTGGGTATTCGAACTCCCGTTTCCGCTTTCATTCACTTGCGGCTTCCCCGGAGTGAGAACCGATACCAAACCGGTATCCGTGCTGTCATTGGTTCCATACACAATGGCGTCAATCAAGTTATTAGAGTGAACCGGAGTATCTTCAGGAAAATCAGTGGCATCTGCCTGGTAAAGGGCAATGGCATCGGCTCCGTTTTGAATGAGATTAGTCGCCACAGAGACATCCCAATCGCAGTTTTCAACTGTTGCAGCGTTACCGCAGAGGACAAAGTAACCCTCTTCATTGAGGCTTCTGCCATCTAAATCGAAGGCATTGTAGCTTGCATCGTCGCTTCCGTTAAAAAAGACGAGCACCAACCCGTCCAAGGAGTAGTTTGCAGGTCCAAAGAGTTCGATAAATTCGGCGGCGTCTGTGCCAGCCTGATCCGCATCAACTTCATTAATAACGACTTGTGACCATAAAAGTGGAACAGAGCACAAAGTGAACAGCGTAAAAAGTACAGGTTTCATAGATCCTCCGGGGTTATTTTTCTTCATTAGACAGTATACCGTTCAAACTCCTATTTTCAAACCACAGAATGTACAGAGTGCCAGACAAATAAGGTGCTCTTTGCAGGGCTCAGGCTCCAGCGGGAATAAGTTTAACCAGCCGCTCCTGCTGGGTGTGGCACATGGGAGGGAAATCGCGACAAAAGGACGTAAACCTACCAGGCACATCTGACATTGGACATATTTCACTTTGCCAATGCCATTGATAGCAGGACACCAGTAATGAAGAAATGTACCGGTTTGATTTTACTTACTGTTTTGACTCAATGAACTTTTGGACTTGCAGCCAGAATCTCTCCGGTTCTTCCAGTGCCAGGGTGTGACCACAGTCGGGGAATACGTTGATTTCACAGTGAGGAAGGTGTTCCCTGAAAATCACATCATCTTCCTGGTCCAGGAGTGGGTCTCTGCCTCCGCGCATAATCAAGGTCGGGCAGTGGATTTTAGCGGTGTCTTCATCAACTTCAGGGTAGCTGAACATGCCGTCCAGCATGGCGAGCAGGCCTTGTTTGGTGTTGCGTGAATCCATTCCCTTTACCAATAATTCGGGGTTATTCTTAAAGTCTGCCAGAATTTTCGGTCCTACAATGGAAGGCAAAGCTCCCCATGCCATGGCTGGAACACCTCCAATTTGGAGTAATTCATACCAGGAGCGGAGCAAAACTTTGCGCAAGGCCGGTGTATGGGCGGCCGTACTTACCAGGATAAGTTGTTCAACCATCTCAGGGTAAGACGCGGCAAAGTGAAGTGCTACCCGTCCTCCGTGGGAAAACCCTATAAGAATGGCTTTTTCTATCTCTTCAAGAGTTAAAACAGAGAGAAGATCACTGACGTGGTCCTCCAGCAGGTAAGGTCTTTCACCCATTGTGGAACGGCCTTGTCCGCGTGGATCAAACAGAATCCATCGGTATTGCTGGTGATTTTTTACGAATGTGCGCCAGTTTGCCGTTGTCTGTGATAATCCACAACAGATTACGAAGGTTACAGAGCCTTCGCCGTATGTTTCAATGTGAATGGCGGGTTTCATGGAAAGTACCTCTTTAAACATTCATCGATGTCGGTGTTTTCAGGGTCCATCTTGTGACCCCACTCAAGACAGGTTTGGTAATCCGGGCTGGCTTTTCGCTCTTGAAGTATTTTAGCCGCCAATTGCCGGATGGAAAGGTAGTGGTAGGGGTTCACCGCAAGTAGATCCTCCGGTTGAAACCTCTCGGGTTCAAGGCTGTATTGAAGAAGCGGATCGTCAATTTGGGCGAACAGCTGCTCGTATTGATCAGGCATTTCCGTTTTGACAGCGGCACACAGCTGCTGAATGGCCAAAGGCTGATAGATGGCATTGGCCTGATAGCTTTCAAGACTTTTTATGACTTCACTGTTTTTTCCCCATTGAAGCAACAACTCTCGTTTCCAGTAATGAGCCTGGTGGTAAGCAGGCAGAAGTTCAATTGCCTGATTGAAGTAGTGCAGCGATTGATCGAAATTCTGAGCGTCCATGTGATGAATTCCCAGGCGAACATGTGTCATCAGGGATTGAGGAACTGGAAACTCCGGTAGTTCATTAACGCCTGGCTCTGTTTTTATAAGTTGAAGGTAGTGCTCTTTCTTTAGTTCGGCCTGATTCAACCACCAGCGCCTGCTTTTAATATAACGCTGTGTTGCTTCTACAGCGGGTTGAATCTGTTCTCTGTGAAGATACAGTGATTCCAGTTTTTGTTTGAATTCATCTGGAGAATCGAAAAAGAAGGCCGAACCATTTTGGTTGAGATGCTCAAGATAGGCGGGTGCCTTTGAAAGCAGAGAGGCTGCTCCGGCTGCCGCGTATTCCAGGTGCTTGATATCGGATCTGCAGTAATTGAAACCCGTATCTTGAAGTGGCGCGATACCCACGTGCAGATTTTTAAGAAAATCGTAGTAGGCGTTAACAGGGCCTGCCGGTGTCACGGACGTTTTTTCTGACGGGAAATCATTGAACAGTTCTCTAAAAAGTTCTTCCTGCCCCATGTAGGCGAAATGAACATCGTCGTGTGCAAGCAAAAAATCCTTTAAAGCGTGCTTGATACGGATTAAATCCGTTCGATGCCCGATGGAGCCGCCCCAACCAATGGTGAAGGGCGCTGTTTTTTTCTGAACGGGAGCAAGGACATCCATTTGGTTTTCGTAAAGCAGAATGTGATCGTTTATGGAACCAAAAATGCCTTGTAACCGGGTCGTGTTGAGTTGCAGAGCATCACAGAGAGCCGCGTGATAGAGGAAATTCTGCCGAATAATCGGGTTGCGGTGGGCATCTTCGTCGGCAACCCATGGGCCCACTTCCAGGAAATTATCCGCCATTTCAAATACGGTTGGCAGTCCTTTTTGCCGCCTGTGCTTAATGACAGCAGTAATTTCCGCGTCGGGCAAGAGATGTAAAATCAGCAGATCGGCCGTTTCAGCCAGGTGTGGAAAAAAGGGGTGAAAGATGTGGACGTTAATGACTTCAAACTGACCGGTTTCTCTCAATCCGCGGGAAGGCTGTTCAACCCGGTAGTGAAATTCTCCCGTAATCTCATCAAAGTACCAGTACGCCTGGACAATTAGCCATTTCTTCATATTTGTTGACTCAACTTGATATTTGCTGTCGTACCCATTCCAACGAACAGAGACAATGCCAACCATTTTACCTGTTCAGAGCCGATTTCGATAACGATTTCCATGGCCTCAGGGTGTATTGTTGGCTTGTTCAGGAAGAGCTGCCTTTCCACCTCAGAAAATGGTCTGCCAAAGTGAGCAGCACCATGGCCTCGCCAATGGGAATAAAGCGAGGTAAAAGGCAGGGGTCATGCCGGCCCTCGATGGAAATGAGGACGCTTTTACCCGTTTTATCAACCGTTTCCTGTTCTCGTGAAATGGAACTGGTTGGCTTGACTGTCGCCCTCAGAATAAGGGGCATTCCAGAGGAAATGCCTCCCAGCATACCGCCGTGGTGGTTGCTTTTAGTGGTGACGCGTCCGTCTTTTGAGGTGTGGAAGGCATCGTTGTGTTCACTGCCCCGCATGGTTGCGGCCTGAACGCCGGAACCAACTTCAAAAGCGGTCACGGCGGGAATGGACATGATGGACTTTGCCAGATCGGCTTTTAAGCGATCGAAAACCGGTTCACCCAGGCCGGCCGGAAGGCCTTTGGCAATCAGGGTAGCTGCCCCGCCAATGCTGTCTCGAGCTTTGCGGACGGTTTCAATCAATTGAATCATTTCAGCTGCAACGCTTTCATCTGGACAGCGAACCGCGTTGGATTCAACCTGATTGAGAGAGACCGAACATGCATCTGGAATATGGGCTTGAATGGTTCCTACTTGATGAACAAAGCCCAGAACCTCAACGCCTTCCGTTGCCAGCCATTTTCTGGCTATGGCTCCTGCTGCCACTCTGGCAACCGTTTCACGGGCTGAAGCGCGCCCACCTCCGCGATAATCTCGGATACCGTATTTCTTCCAATAAGTGTAATCGGCATGGCCTGGTCTGAAAACATCCATAATTTGAGAGTAATCTTTGGATTTCTGATCCTCGTTCGGGATGAAAACGGCAATGGGAGTGCCTGTCGTTTTGCCCTCAAAGACACCTGACAGTATCTGAGGAACATCGCGTTCCAATCTCTGAGTCGTGATTTGCGACTGGCCTGGTCTTCTTCGATTCAGGTCTTTTTGAATGTCTTCAATTTGTAAGGGGAGACCCGCCGGGCAGCCGTCAATGATCACGGTGTTACCGCGACCGTGACTTTCCCCCGCTGTTGTAATTCTGAATGCTTGTCCAATACTGTTCCCTGTCATACTGAAAGTATACCCAAAGTGTGAGGATAAAAACAGCGGTAAACTCGAAGTTGGTGTTTTGAATGGGCTCGAGGTAACCACCTTTTAATGCTTGACGCTTCCTCTGACGGGCTTTTTTTTTTGACATGAACAGACTCTGCTTATATATTGAGAGTGGTGTCTCCTAAGCGTGGCTCTGATAGGCCACTCACAATCCGAATAACCCTGTTTCAGGTGATGAAAGACTGGGAAACATCAGCATTTTTACTCATCACAGGGTTCGGGTTGAATCCCTCAGTGTGGACAACCATTAAAATCAGCAGATCTTTATCAAAATCATGGAATGCGGCCAAGAGGTTATGAACCGGTTGAGGTTGATGCGGTGGACCAGGATCCATCTGGTGGAGGGTTCCGATGGCTGTGTTTTACCCCAGATAATCCAACAGGGTTCGCTGGCCGATGGTTGATTGGCTTCTTAACTGAGCCTCCTGGGTTACTTTATTCTGGTTGAGCAGGGAGATTTCCTCTGCCAGGTCGGTATCTTCCATTTCACTGATTGTTTCCTTGAGATTCAATTCAAAGTCCTGGTAGAAATTGAGACTGTTGACCAGGCGGGTGCTTTTGCTGCCCAATGACGCAATGACCCCGTTGATGCGCTCAATGGTTCCCTTATAGCGAGTTAAGTTGGTTGTTATGCCCGATGTGTTATCGGCTCTGAGTTCGGTAACGGTTTCCTGAAGCAAATCGATGATGTCGTTAGCACTGCCTGCTCCTCCGGGGCCAAAGGCCAGGTCATCACCGGGAATATTGCTGACCATTGTATCGTTTTGGCTGATTCGGACCGAGGTTGTATCGGAGTTCCCAAGGTAGTTTCCGGCCGCGCTAAACGGCTCTGTGGAAGTGTTGGTGCCGGCAAACAGATAGTGTCCTTCATGTCTTGTGTTGAGTGTGCTGATGATGCCGTTTAGAATTTCCTCTATTTCGTTGGCAATGGTTTCGCGGCCATTGGCTCCGTATGTTTCGTTGGCGCCTTGAACGGTTAATTCGGTTGCTCGCTCCAAGCCTTCCAGGATACCGTTTAGGGAGGACTCGATGATGGAGAATTCGGACATCATGTTTTCGATGTTTTTGGTGAAATCGGCATTTTCCGCTACTTCAGCTTTTAAATTGCTGCTTTGATGATAATCCAAAGGGTTATCCGAAGGTTTGTTGATTTTCTTGCCCGACGCAAGGTGCTCTAAAATCGTCCTTTCTTCTGATTGTGTTTGCGAGTGATAGAAAAGAAAATCACTTACATTTTGAAATTCCGATACCCTCATGCTTTATCTCCTTTATCTGAGCTGGTTGATAATATCCCCGGTTAATTGGTCGATGAGTGAAATGAACTTGGATGAAGCCTGAAAGGCGCGCTGATATTGAGTGAGCTTGACGGCTTCTTCGTCCAGTGAGACTTCACTGATTTCCGATCTTCTGCCCTTTGTTTGAATGAGCAGTGCTTCCTGAGTGTCCCGTGAATCGCTGGCTGAATTGATGGCGGATCCCAATCCCGCCATGGTTTCATGCAGGTAGGCTTCAAAGGTTCCTGAATCCAGGGCACCATCTCCATCGGAATCAATAACGGTTGTGTTCTGTCGAAGTGCCGCTAGCTGATTGCCTATTTCGTTATCGCCAATGGCACCGGTGGCGCTGAGTGCGACATTTTCAGGTTGATCGAGAACATCGGTTGAAATGGAAATGGCAGCTGCCGCGCCCAGGTTGTTATCCGGTCCGGCTGCACCTGAGACAAAAGGGGTGAAAAAATTGAGGTTTGTTGTGGTTCCATCCATGGCGAAACCGGTCTGATGGATTGCGTTGACACTCTGTATCAAGCCGGCAGCCAGGTTGTCGAGCCGTCTTTTCAGGGCCGGGATCTCGGAATCCCTTATCTGCATTTTGGCTTCTATTTTGCCCAGGGTTAGCTCTGAACCAATATCGGTCTGCACACCGTTAAAGGGATAGGAGACCGTCCAGTAGTTGTTATTGGCCGTGTTCAGTTCAGCCGTTAATGGGGTGCTCTCTGTGTTGCCTACCAGAATGTAACCTGTGTTCTTCAAGTTGACTTGAATGAGGTTGTTGTGCATTTCAAACACGTCAATACCTGCCAATTCACTCAACTCATTGACCATGCGCTGTCTTTCATCGATCAGGTTATTGGGTTCATCTGCAGAGGTACTGATTTGAACATTGAGTTCCGCTATCTGCTCTGTAAGCAGGTTGATCTGATCGATTACCGCCTTGACTTCCTGGTTGACCTGTCCCTGCATTTCTTCTAATTGATTGTAACGGTTGCGGATTTCAAGAGCCAGGCTGCCGCCTGATTCCAACAGTTCCTGTCGGGGTGCAAGCTGATCGGGTCTGGACGCCGCTTCTTCCATGCCGGAGAAAAATCGCTGAAAACTGTAATCAATACCGCTGTAATCGGAATCTTCAACAATGCTCTCCATTTGCTTCATGAGCTGATACATTTCCTGGTGAAACCCCAGTTGATTGGTCTGCTGGGTGAATGTCTGTTCGATCAGGTTGTTTCTGGCGGCGGTGACCGCTTTGATATCGACGCCTGTGCCCAGCATGAGACCGCCGAGCCGGGAGTCACGTCGCGCGGTCAGCTCAACGCTTTGTCGGCTGTAGCCTTCGGTGTTGACATTGGAAATATTGTTACCTGTTACATTCAATCCGGCGCGAGCCGCGTTGATTCCTTTCAGACCTACGTACATACTGGAATTTAAACTGACCATTGGAACCTCCTAGGCATCCTGAAGAAAAACACTGCTGGCGGGCTTGTGAACATACTGACCGAATGCGTTGTAGAGTGAAAGGCTCGGGACTTGCTTTTTCTGCCAGGTCGACATCCATTGTTGAGTGAATTCGTTTTGAGCATGAAACAGCCTTTTGCTGAGATTGCTTCTGGATTTGAGCTTTTGAGCTTGCCGGGAAGAGGCTTCCAGCAGGGGAATCAGCTCTTCTCTTTCTGCGGTTGGCAGTAGCTTGAGAAGTTGGCCGAAAGGCGTGTTGGGCGGAAGCTTGAATTTGGCAGCCATTTTCATGAAAAGCACTTTTTGAGCCAGGACATTGTCCTGCAGTTTTTTTAGCAACCGCTCCTGGGGTTCCACGAAATGGAAATACTTGCTCCAGACAGGTTTGATGAGAAAGGCTTTCATTTTCTCCTGTCCTTCAACCAGTTCAGCCAGAATCTCTATTTTATTCATGAGATTCTCTTTTATTTCTGAGTGAATCAAACGCATTAGAACTCCTAAACAGTTATGTCAATGCGCTGAACTCCTTCTTCTCTATCAGTCTGGCCGGGCTGCTCGCGATCTTTTTGGTCGCTTTCTTCCATGTTCTCACCGGCACCGCGTTCTCGATTCCCTTCTTCACTGACTTCCAGATTAGCGGACTTGTCCAGCTTCTCAACGGCTAAAGCCTGTTCTCTTACTTTTTGTTGCTGAACCCGTACATTCTTTTCTCTGGCAGCTTCCTGTGCCATTTGCTGAGCACTGTTAATCTGCTCGGCATAGACCGTGTTGTTAATTAGGTTTCTAAGAAAAATGGGATCGGACATGATCTACCTCAATAAGGCAGGTCCCCATTCATACAGATGGTTTCATGTGATCTTCAATAACTTTTTCGGCAACCTTGACTTCGTCCCTGTGGTAGGAGCCATCATCAAATTCTTTTTGAATTCCAGCAATGGCTTCTGTTCGGATATCGGGAACGAGTTTAAGTTCTTCAACAGCTTTTTGAACGAGAGAAAAAGACGATGAAACTTCCACGGAATCATTCACACTGCTCTTGCTTTCAACTTTAGCCGCTTTTTTATAAGCGGATACACCTGATGTATAGCTTGTAGCTCCTGTGGTCTTTTTTCCTATTTTCATGTTTTCCTCCGTATGAAGAATTCCATACCTATTAAACTGCATCGGCACACGTGCTGTAAAGCTTTAGTTTGTACTGTGTTCTTCAACTGAGTCGATGTTTTTGTAGGTGTCAACAAGAGCTTGCTGAAAGCCCAATCCCCTTATTTCAACCATTTTTTCTGCCATATTCATGAGAAATACATCTTTAAAATGTCCAAGACCCTGATTCCTGTCACCCAGGAGACCGCCTCCCGGACTGGCTTTATCCATGGCCTTGAACATCATGAAGGCAAATTGAGCTTCCAGTGCTTTGCCCGCGTCCTTCATGCTGGGCTGCACGAGACCGGGATTTGACAAAGCTGGAGGGCTCTTCAATGTGGGAGAGAATTGTGTTTCCATGTGTTTTCACCTTTCGGATTGTTGTCCTTTTCACCGATGGAGAAAAGAACGGGTTGAGATCAGATCAGTTTAAGATCGGCGTAGAGTGCGCCCGCTTCTTTTATGGCCTGTAAAATGGCAATAAGATCGCGCGGTGTTACTTTTAAGGCATTGAGTGTTTCCGCAATGGTTCCCAGAGACACACCCTCTTCTGCCACAATCAGATGTGCCGGTGGTTGATCCACCTCTGTCATGGTATTGGTTTCCACTTCGGTTGTACCCGCTTCGGCAAAGGGGCCCGGTTGACTGACCTGGTTGGTGGATTGAACCAGAATGGTTAAATTGCCATGAGCAATGGCCACCTTGGCTATGCGAACGTCTTTCCCCATGATGATCGTTCCCGTTTTTTCGTTTACAACAACTCGGGCAACGCGATCCGGTTGGATTCTCAAGTTCTCCAATTCACTGAGGAACTGTATTTTTCGAGTTTGCCACTCTGGAGGGATAACCACTTCAAGTACTCTCGAATTAACCGCGGTGGCTAAATCGGTTCCGAGAAACTGATTGACTTTTTCTCTGGCCCTGAAGAGCGTGGTGAAATCGCTTTCATTGAAGACAAAACGCACTTTGCTGTCCAGGCCAACAACAACGGGAACGGTGCGTTCCACTAAAGCGCCGCCCGGAATGCGTCCCACTGTTGGATGATTTTGAGTCACCTGGCTGCCACCGCCGCCGGCAGAAAAACCACCCAGCGTGATAGGGCCTTGACCGACGGCGTAAGTTTCTCCATCCAGACCCTTCAGCTCCGTCCAGAGCAGGGTGCCGCCTTGCAGGCTGGTCGCATCACCGTAACTTGAAACCAGCATGTCAATTTTAGAACCGTTTTGGGCAAAAGGAGGAAGCTCTGCCTGTACCAAAACGAAGGCCACATTTTTTACCTTAACCGTTGCGGGATTGAGACTTAAACCGCTTTTTGCCAAAGCGTTCACCAATGCCTGTGTGGTGAACCTGGTTTGATCCTTGTCGCCCGTTCCATTCAAGCCAACCACTAGTCCAAAGCCCATAAGAGGGTTTGATCGAACACCTTCAACGGAACTGACATCCTTGATCCTCACGCTTTCAGCATGAGCACAGCCAAGAACAAGCGCTAAAAGGATAGGGGAAATTTGTTTCATAACAGCCTCCACTTTCCTTGTAAGCAGATTCCGTGCCGAGCTTTGGTTCTAATCTAACTTAAACATAATATGTTGTTTTCGCTTCAAGGGCGGCTTTGCCATTGATGCTGATTCGGGCAAGAATTACCCAAAAAGTAAAAATCATCCAGGCTCATAGGCATTAACAGGCGGACCTGCTTTTTCTGTTAAATACTTCTGAGACCAGAATCGAACCATTTGCAAGCGGTCCTCTTTTAAACTGTGAAACAACTTGTACAAGCTCTTGTCCGAGCTTTGGTAAAGTGATTTTGTGGCTTCAATTCTCAATGTGTCGGAGTACTTTAATGTCACTATTTTCTTGGCAGTAAGTATTTCCTCGAAAAAACGCCTGGTTTTTGCAGTATCCAGTACGGCGAGCACTTCCATGATCCTGGTTTTCTGCCCCTCGTCCGTGATTTTGGAAAAATGATCGATAAGGACTTGATCATAAGCCTTGTTCTTCGTCTTGGCGATGACCTTCAGCGCATGTAACACCTGCTCTGAAGGCTTACGACTCAGCGCTTTAACGCCATACTCAACGGCTTTTGGGCCTTTTAATCTGAGACAGGCTTGCAGTAATTGTTCCTGTAATCTGGGGTGTGGCTCATTTTCTAACTCTTCAATAAGAGGGCCCAATTCCTTAGATGGATAGATACAAAACAGGAATAACAAGTTGCGTTTCACATACCACGGGCTCTGTCTTTTGACAGACTCTCTGAGCTGATTCATGATAAGCGGCTGAATGGCAGGGCCAGCCTGAGTGAGATAGTTGAGTATTTTCCTCCGTTCTTCTCGATTTTCGCTGAAGAAGAGTACCGAAAACAGGGATTCTGCAAGTTCAGCAACGTGGTATTGAAAGAGTTTGTCAATCTGATTTCTTAAGGGATGGTTTGGAGGTGTCTGAGTAAGGAGAAAAGAGGTAAAGCGTCTATCCATGAGTCGGAAAACGGCAGCCAGAATCTTGTTTTTCCTGCTCTCGGGCTGCAGTTTGGAAATTTCAGTAAAACTCATGACAGCACTTAGGTAGGGGGCCAGTAACTGAGATTCTCTGCAGTACTTCATAATTGTAACGATTTCTTCAATGGCTTGTCCGAAAATATCATCTCTTGGAAGGCCCGGCAAGACTGCAAGGATTTCGTTTCCCAGTTTTACTAGAATGCCCCCGCGATTCAGCTGTAAAAGAATATCGATGCTGTAGTCAAGACTGTTGGCTCCCAGCCATGCTGTTTCCGTATCAAAGACCTGCATGTCCTTCAGCATGCTGATTAAATTCTGGAGCAGCCTCGCTTGATTGTTCTGCTTTAATTGTTCGAGAATAAAACTAGACAGCATTCTACGATCTTGCTCAGCCAATTGAAAGAGTCTCTGTTCAGAAACTTGCTGAGTCGGCTTCAGTTGTCCCTTGTAATTGGGCTCTTGTTCGCTTTGCACCGGTTCAAAACCTGACTTTGGCTGTGAAACAGGATTGGTTGTGGTGCTTGCTCGCACAGTGTCAGCGGGATGGAAAATTTGAATGGTATTGGCACACTCCTTGGCCATACGTTCCTGTAGTTCTTGAAACGGGATGCGCTTCTGAGACGCATCCTGCAGAATCCGGCCAAACTGGAAGATAATGTCTTTGTTGATCTTGTGTGAAATGGTCATTTCGTCGAAATGACTCCTGAGTGCCAATTTCATTAACCAGAGTGATTGAGGTCTTTGCAATTGATTATTCGTCAGCTTGTGATCGTTTATCTCTATGTTCTTTTCATGAAATCGAATGGTTAAAAAATCGCGTTCACCCACTGTCTGATGTATTCTTTCGATGAACTGGGCAAGTTTGGTTTCAACAGTCGGGTTTTCACGCGGATACAGGGATGCCAGCTCTGCACAGGACCTCAATAGAGGGATGATCATATATGTTTCAGAATGGGCGAGCACTGACAATCTCCATACCGCTGTCGTCTATAAGATCCAGTCTATGAAATTCTTATCCTTTTGGCAAGATCCTATTCGGCGAACACTTGCCGCTGTTTCTATGTTTTGAGGCTGAGTGTCAGCCAATCCGGATAAAATGATCGCGTTGTTTTGAGAAGAACGATAGTAATTTCTTCCACACATTGAATAGATGGGATAAAATCACTTTTTGTATACAACAAGCTCTTTTTAAGGAGATATGAGACAAGTTTGGCAATAACAACCACATCAATCGATCGGGTTTACTGTTTCAAAAGACCTCTTCTATAGGGCTTGTCGGGGTATTTGAACCACCAGAAAAGATGATTCTGGTGCTTTTTTCATTTAATGAATAACATGGAGGGTATTATGTTTCGTTTAAAAAACGCGTTTGCGATATCTTTGATTTTATCAGTTCTGCCTTTAATACTGCACTGTACGACACAATCACAACCGGATAATTACACTGCGACCCTGGTTGTTGGTGGCGTTGAAATGCACATGGCTCGTCTCAAGGACAATACGCGAATTGAGAATCCCATTCTGAAAGGTGTTGTTGTTTTGTCCTATGGGAACAAGAAAAAGACCATTACCATGAACACAAGTAAAAAGAAATACTTTGAAGAGCCTACGAAGGAGCAACCTCCCACAATCTACGATCGCGATGTTACTATCGAGAAAAAGGCGCAGGGAGATGAACAGATTAATGGTCACCCCTGTAAAGTGTACGATGTTACCTATTATCGCAAAGACAAACCAAATGAGACGTATCGAGCTAAAGTATGGGAAGCTTTCGACCTCAACGGTTTGGCTGTTAAAATAGAACAGGCATCTCCTGACGGGTCGGGTGTTCTTGTCACTACTGAGTTAAAAAATGTCGAGTTGAATAATGCCAAACCCAACATGTTTGAAGTGCCCGGTGATTATGTGAAAGCCCAGGATATCGATGAAGTGATGGGCATGCCGGTAATTCAGGATGTCAAGAAGGGTTTAAAGAAGCTCATGGACAAACTCAAAGACAACTGAAAACATGCCGTGCAGAGTTGGAACAACTCTTGTCAATTCAAACCGATGGGCTTGTTTCAACCTGAGATGAAAGCGATGGATGAACCGAGAGCCCCAAGCGCAAGTACACTATCCCCTTGAAAACACGGCTTAAATAACGTAAAGGCCATAGGAGAAAAAAATGTCCTCAAAAAGTATTTTCAGCAAATTTCCCAGTACGTTCTGGATTGCCAATACCATGGAAATAATGGAACGAATGGGCTGGTACGGCTTCTATGCCGTTTCGACTCTCTATCTCACAGGAGATATTTCAAAGGGAGGGCTGGGTTTATCATCCACTGATCGCGGCGTCATTCAGGCGTTGGCAACCTTTTTTCTCTATATTTTCCCCGCTGTTTTTGGTGCCCTGGCCGATCGCTACGGCTATAAGAAAACGTTCATTGTTTCCTCGATTTGCATGGTCCCAAGTTATCTTTTACTTGGAATCCCGACCTCCTTCTTTGGCTTCCTGGCTGTCTACATTCTGGTTGCCGTTGGACACGGTATGTTTAAGCCGGTCGTGATCAGTACCGTCGCCAAAACAACCAATGAAGAAACGGGAACAATGGGGTTTGGTATTTTCTACATGATGGTCAATATCGGCGGCTTCATTGGGCCGATTGTTGCCGGTATTGTCAGAGGCTGGGACTGGAAATACGTGTTCTATACGTCTGCCGGCTGGTTGGCTCTCATGGGCGTTATCGCTCTCTTCTTTTACAAGGAACCCGAAAGCGAGCATACAGCAAAAGCGAACGAGCATCAGTCCATCGGCGAAGTTTTCAAGGGCATGGTGGCTGTCGTCGGCAGCGGCAGGTTCTTCCTGTTGGTCGTGGGTTTAATGATTCTGCTGGTGCTGGGAACGAAATGGGTGCCGTTTGACAAGGTGTTCCTGATCGCTCTGGGCTGGATTGTTCTGAACCTGATCTGGGACCAGGTTCTTCCTAAAGCCGATGTCAAAACAGCTGGTTCGTGGTTGAAACAGCGCATGAAAATCGGGGAAGGGCGATACATGCTTTATCTGCTCTTGATGGCCGGCTTCTGGACTTCCTTCAACCAAATTTTCATGACTCTGCCCGAATACATCAGAGACTATGTGGACACGACAGATATTATCCGTTCCATGGAACCCCTTACCGCGTTTTTTGTGAGCGTGGCTCAGTCAATTGGAGTGGATGCGACCACATGGGGACAAGCTCTGCTTGAGAAAGGTCAGATCAAACCGGAATACCTCATTAACCTCAACGCCTTTGGTATCATTTTCTTCCAGGTACTCATATCCTACCTGGCGCGAAATCTGAAACCGTTCACGACCATTATCTCTGGTGTTGTGATCACGGTTGGCAGTTTTCTGCTGTATCTCGTGGGGGCATCCGGCTGGATTATCGTAAGTGCTATTTTGGTGTTTTCGGTAGGGGAAATGCTGGCCAGTCCCAAATCCAAGGAATACGCGGGTCGAATTGCGCCGCCTGAAAAAGTGGGCATGTACATGGGTTATTTCTATTGGTGTATTGCTTTGGGTAATCTCTTTGGCGGTTTGCTCTCGGGCGTTTCTTACGATTATTTCGGCCCAAACGGCATCGACCGGCCCAACTTAATGTGGATCCTGTTTGCCGTCCTGGCGGCTTTTACCGCTGTGATGCTGTTCTTCTATAACCGCTGGGTCACTGGTGGTAAGCGAGAGTGACAGGAGCGAAATGAAGGCATAGCGCATTGAGGTTGGAATACGGTCGCGCTTATTGACTGCGCGTATCTTTGAGCCCTTTGCCCGACTGGACAAAATCCGAACTGAAGACAACGGCGGACGGGCTTAGGTCTCAGTATTGCCTGGCGCATTCTTGAGCTCTACGGCAGTGATATCGGGATTACAGAAAGAAAAAATGGGCGGGGCTGGTTTCCAGGTCCGCTGGCCCATTGACCGTGTTAAGGTGAGTCGTTGAACGGTCGATATGGAAGTCAAGGAGAACGTGTGAGTGATGGCTCGATAATTGGTAAGGCGTGCATTGTGGATAAACTCTGCAGGGCACCGTGTTTAGATTGCAACCCAATGGCAACCCGTTACAAACAGATACAAAATGTCACTTAAATTCAACTGAAACAAATGGGCATATGATGTAGTTTACTCTAGAATGATGTTGACAGATCGTCTGAAAGGAAGTGTTATGTTAAGCAACAGAAAATCGATTCGCATGTTTGTTTTCTCCACTTTAATGGTTGGAACCATGGCTTGTGTCACCCATAAAACAACACAGCACTCCCATAAAGAGCTGACTCAGGTTGAGTCTTTTTCAGAGTCCGGTTCGATAAAATCACCTGACCGATGGTGGCAATCGTTTGATTCTTCTGAACTGGACGATCTGATTGCGGAGGCTCTGTCCAACAACCTGGATCTGCAGCAGGCCTGGTCTCGATTAGCCCAGGTAGAGGCACTGCATCGCAAAGTAAGATCCTCCCGCCTACCCGGCGTTGATCTCGGTGTCAGTGGCTCCAACTCGGATCGCGTTTCTGGCGATTCCCCTGCCGTGGACAGTTACCGAGCCAGTTTGGACCTTTCCTATCAACTGGATCTATGGGGAAAAATCCGGGCTCATGTCGATCAGGGCTTTTACGACCTGCAAGCCAGCCGCAAGGACATGGAAGCCACAGCATTGACTCTTTCAGGGCAAGTGGCGAGAATCTGGTTGAACTTAACCGAGCAACAACTCATGCAGAAGCTGGTCGAAGAGCAAATTCAAGTCAGTCGGGACTATTTAAAACTGGTGGAAAAGCGGTTTGCGCTTGGATCGGCAACCGCGACAGAGGTTCTGCAACAGCGCCTGGAACTGCAATCCTCGCAAAACAAACTTCCCGCCATTGAAGGCGCTATTGCACAACTCAAGAACCAGATGGCACTGTTATTGGGTAAAGCTCCCGGGAAGGATACACCGGAACTGGTAGCCGCTTTTCCCACCTTGCCGGAACTCCCCCAGACGGGAATTCCAGCGGATCTTTTACGACGCAGACCCGATATTCGCGCAACGGAATACCGCTTGTTTTCTTCAGAAATGGGTTTAATTGCCGCCAGGGCAGATCTCTATCCTCGAATCAGCCTTTCTGCTTCCCTCAGTTCCTCTTCCACCAAATTTTCCGACCTTTTAGACAATTGGCTGCGAAACCTGGCAGTCAATCTGATGGCACCCCTGTTTGATGGCGGAAAGCGTCGAGCGGAAGTAGACCGCAATCGAGCCCTGGTCGATCAGCGCCTTCAGGAATGGAAGAAAGCTGTTTTGACGTCCATTCTGGAAGTTGAAGATGCTCTCGTCATAGAGCAGACCCAGAGCCAAACTCTGACGGGCATTCGTCAGCAAGTGGAATTGGCCGAAAGGACTTTGAGCCGGGCCAGAAAAAGTTACATCAATGGGCTTTCCAGTTACTTAACCGTCCTGACAAGTTTACAAGCCCTTCAGAACCTTCAACAAAGCCAGATTAAGGCCGAAAAAGATCTGCTCGCCAACCGAGTTAGTCTCTATCTCGCACTGGGTGGAAACTGGACCGAAACAATGACTCTTACACAAAGGTGAAGACATGAAAACCATCGTGAAACTATTGATTCCCATCGCATTCCTGCTTGTTGGCATTTTCTGTGCCGTTGTTTTGATGGCCAAAGCTCCCAAACCAGCGACTCAACCCAAAGAAGCGGCCCCTCAACTGGTTGAAACTCTGGAACTCGCACCTGTCCGGAAACAGGCCGTTGTGGAAGCGTATGGTACCGTTATTCCTGCCACCAAAATTTCACTGAGAGCTCAGGTTTCAGGTCAAGTCGTTGACCAGAATTTGCGTTTAATACCGGGAGGTCTGCTCCAGAAAGGCGAATTTATTGTTCAGATTCAGAGTGAAGATTATCTTCTGGCGATCAAGCAGCAAGAAGAGGCCGTGGCTACGGCACGACAAGCTTTGGCGGTAGAAGAGGGTCAGGGCATCATAGCCAAAGAGGAATGGTCACTCCTCGAGACTTCCATCGAAACAAATGAAACGGGTAAGAACCTGGCTCTGAGAATTCCTCAACTGGAAAGAGCCAAAGCGGCTCTGGTCGCCGCGGAAAGCCGTCTTGACAAAGCCAAACTGGACCTGGAGCGAACCCGGGTCACAGCCCCTTTTAACGCGGTTGTACAAGCTGAGAATGTCGATGTCGGTCAGGTTCTGAATGCCAGCTCTGAAATAGCGACACTGGTCGGCACAGACTCTTTTTGGGTTCAGGCTTCCATTGCCTATGATAAATTGAGCTGGGTCCAATTGCCCGATGCGAATGGGCAAAACGGTTCTCCGGCCGAAGTGACACTGGGCGACAGCACCTATCCCGGTCGTATGATTCAACTGCTGAGTGATCTGGATCCCGTGGGTAGAATGGCGCGCTTGCTCATTGAAATTAAAGATCCGCTCTCACTTGACGAATCCAACCATTCCATTCCGCTTCTGTTGGGCTCCTATGTGAACATTAAACTGTTCGGTTCTTCTTTGGGCAGTGTTTTTGAGGTGCCTTATCAGGCCGTGCACATCCAGGGTGATGGTGATCCTCAAAAGGCCACTGTTTGGGTTGTGGATGAAGAAAGTCGGCTTGTTCAAAGAGAAGTGGACGTTATTTGGCAGGACAATCAAGGCGTTTACCTGTCAAGGGGAGTGCAAGCTGGAGATAAAATTGTAACCAGCAACATTCAGAACCCCTTGAATGGTATGAAGGTCAGGGACACTCAACAGAATAAGCAGCAATCGGCGACTTCGGAACTGCAGTCTGAGCCTGCAAATCCCCCGAAAGGAGACAGGAGCTGACATGAAAGACAACATATCACGAGGTCCCATTGCCTGGATGGCAACAAACCGTGTGACGGCTAATTTGATGATGTTGACCCTGTTGCTCGGCGGCATCACCTTGGGGCTGAAGCTCAAGCAGGAAGTTTTCCCCGAATTCACATTGGATATTGTTTCTGTCAGTATCGCCTATCCGGGTGCCAGCCCTGCCGAAGTTGAAAACGGCATCATTCTGGCCGTAGAAGAGGCTGTCAGAGGTCTGGATGGTATTAAGGAAATCAATTCCACTGCTTCGGAAGGCTTTGGTGTGGTTCGTATCGAGCTGATTTCCGGGTTTGACGGCAATACCGCGTTGCAGAACATTAAAAGTGCGGTAGACCGCATTGCCACTTTCCCGGTGGAGGTTGAAAAGAAAACGGTTAGTTTGATGACCCGGCAGCGGAGTGTTGTCAGTCTGGTTGTTTACGGAGACGCCGGTGAAGCAGCCTTGCGCAAGCTGGCAGAAGACATTCGCTCCGATTTGTTGGAAGACCCCAATGTTACGGTTGTCAAACTGACAGGGGTTCGCAACCCTGAAATCAGTATCGAGGTTAAAGAAGCGACACTGAGAGCCTACGGTTTGACCCTGCAGCAAATTGCGGGAATCATCAGTCAGAGTTCACTTGAACTACCCGCAGGTAAAGTTAAAGCGGCTGGCGGAGAAATCATGCTGCGTACGTCCAATAGAAGGTACTTTGCAGAGGAATTTACCGATATTCCCATTATCAGTCAGGACGACGGTACGGTGGTTCTGCTCGGGGACATTGCTGTTATTCGAGAAACTTTTGAAGAATCGGATGTCTTTTCCTACTTCATGGGGCAACAGGCCGCGGTGCTGAACATTTACCGTGTTGGAGATCAAACCCCTAAAAAAGTCGCACAAGTTGTTTCCGACAAAGTGGATCAACTCAACCAGACACTGCCTGAGGGTTTGCATGTGGCGATTTGGAACGATATGTCTGAAGTCCTGCAAAGTCGTATGGAGCTGCTTTTTAAAAACGCCTTCATGGGTCTGGTTCTAGTGCTACTGCTGTTGGGCCTTTTCCTGGATGTTCGTTTGGCTTTCTGGGTGACACTGGGTATTCCCACCTCCATTCTGGGTGCCATGCTGTTTATGCCAGCCATGAGTGTTTCCATCAACATGATTTCACTGTTCGCTTTCATCGTGACCATCGGTGTGGTCGTCGATGACGCGATTGTCGTGGGTGAACACATCTACACCATGCGACAAAAGGGTATGCCCTTTTTAGAGGCCTCCATTCGGGGCGCACAAGAAATGGCCATGCCCGTCACCTACTCCATTCTCACCAACATCGTTGCCTTTATTCCGCTGTTCTTTATACCCGGTCTGATGGGAAAAGTTTTTTTTGTCATTCCCTGTGTTGTTGTCACCGTGTTCATGATCTCGCTGTTTGAAGCTGTTTTTGTTCTGCCTGCCCACTTGTCCCATGGAAAAACAAGTAAGAGCGCGGGTTTCCTAGAGCGACAGCGACGTGCGGTCGGCAAGGGACTTCAGCGCTTTGTTACAGCAGTCTACAAGCCTTCACTTGAGTTCATCCTCAAATGGCGTTACGCCACTGTGGCTGCCGGTATCACCTTATTGCTCATAACAGGTGCGATTGTCGCTTCAAGTAAATTGCCTTTCGTCTTCTTCCCCAGGGTGGAGGCCGATGTGGTTAGAGCCTCTCTGGCGCTTCCCATTGGTACACCCGTAGAGCAAACTGAAAAAGTTCAAAAGTACCTGGAAACCAAAGCCAGGGAAATTATCGCTGAGAACGGCGGAGACGATGTTCTGAGAGGCCTGTTGACACGCGTGGGAATGGCGGGCAGTGGCGATGGCGCAGCCAGTGTTGCCGGCGGACATCAGGCGTCTGTCAACCTGTTCTTCGTGCCGGTGGATGAGCGAAGCTTTACCGCTGAAGAGTTCGTCAAACGATGGCGTGAGCGCGTGGGTGAAATAGCGGGCATCGAGTCGCTGTCTTTCAGTTACTCCACAGGACCTCACGGCGGTTTACCCGTTCATGTGGAACTGACCCATAAAGATACCGGAATGCTTGAACGCGCGGCAGCCGATTTAGCCGCTCGGCTTACGGAGTATGCCGGCTTAACAGATATTAACGACGGCTTTTCCGCAGGAAAGCTGCAGTGGGATTTCAATATCACGCAAGCCGGACGCAGTACGGGCTTGACCTCCGGCGATGTGGCGCGGCAAGTGAGACACGCCTTTTACGGAGCGGAAGCCGTTCGCAACCAGAGAGATCGGGACGAAGTCAAAGTCTTCGTGCGCTTGCCGTCTGAAGATCGCAAATCCATTCACCAAATCAGGGAGCTGCAAATCCAGACCCCGGCAGGAGGACAGATTCCCATCTCTGAAGCGGTGCGTATTGAAGAAGGTCGGGCTTATACGGTTATTAAACGCCGAGACGGTCATCGCGTGCTCAATATAATGGCTGACGTGGAAGCTGGAGCGGCCAACGCCAGGTTGATCAGAGCCGACCTGGAGAGCAAAATCCTGCCCGATTTACTCAAAAAGTATCCGGGTTTGTCTTACTCGGCTCGAGGTGAATCCAAAGATCAGGCTGAGACCATGGGGGCTCTGACGATCGGCTTCAGTCTGGCGTTATTCGGGATCTTTGCCCTTTTAGCCATTCCCTTTGGCAGCTACTCCCAACCCTTCATCATCATGTTCTCCATCCCGTTTGGTATGGTTGGGGCGGTTTTTGGTCACATGATCATGGGCTATGAGCTGTCGTTGATGAGCATGATGGGGGTTACGGCTCTTTCGGGTGTGGTTGTGAACGATGCTCTGGTTCTGATTGTGGCGGCGAACCGCAACTATCTGAGCGGTATGACACACATGGAGGCCATCATCCATGCTGGAACAGGGCGCTTCCGGCCTATTATATTGACGTCTTTGACAACCTTCTTCGGTCTTGCGCCTATGATCATGGAATCATCGGTTCAGGCCCGCTTTCTGATTCCCATGGCTATTTCACTGGGGTTTGGAATCCTGTTTTCCACTTTCATCGTACTGGTACTGGTTCCAAGTCTTTACTTGATCCTGGAAGACCTTAAACAGCTTTTGAGTTCTTTTAAACGCTGGATAACAGGTAAAGAGACCGTTCCCGCCCTGAGTGAAGCGAAAAACTGAGCATTTCCCTGTTTTTAGAAGGGAGTGCAGGCGCAGAACAGCCCCGCTTTCGCAAGGGCTTGCATCAACCCTTTTCGCGTTCTGTTTTCTCTTCCGGCAATAACCTTTTCATGTGAAAAAGGGCAGAACTTCCTGTGTGGGTTGGTTGTCTTCATCGAAGCGGTGTCTTAAATCCCATTCTGTTTTCTTACCCCTGCACCAGTATTGAACCGGTGAAAACGCACTCTGACCCAAACCAAAATCCGATAACTGGGTTTTGTGACAATGTGGACACGATGTTCCCAGCCCGGGACTGAAAATGAACCCGCAAGAAAGACAGTAAGACATATCGGGTGCGGGCTGAAGATGACCATGTCCAATTTCTCTCATTTGCACAAAGAAAGAATGATAGATACCCGGATCGTCAAAGTCATTTTGCCTGGCATACACCACGTGATTGACGCTTCCGTTGAAGTGCTTGTGCAGGGATAACTCGCGTGTCAATCGCTCTTCCCATGCCATCTTTTTATCAAAGAGGATGTTGCTGCCCGTCGAGTAAAAGGGTTCGGTGTGACGGCTGTCTCTGACCATGTAACTGCTGAACTTGCTGCCGAACTTCTGGAAATCCAGTTTCGCCAGGCGGCAGGCTACCTCCTCGCTGGAGGGAATGGCAATCTGCATATTCAACTTATGGAGTTTACCCAGCTCATCTATTTTGGCGCGTATGGATGAGAGAATGCGATCGGCTGTGCGTATCACAGCCTGGCTATGGGGCTTATCACTTCCAATACAGAGAGCGGAAGCTTCGGCCAGACCTACCAAAGTGGTAATCAGAGTGCCCTGATCTAACTTTAAAAACGGTTTTTTATGGGCTTTATGCCGTAAAAACTGGTGGGGTCCTCGCGGTCCTTTTGCCATTAAATTGGAGATAAAAATGCGTTTCTCCCGATGGGCCGATAACGCAACGTGCAGCGCTTCTTCCAGTTTCTGTTCAAATTGCCCGTCCGCGCCTTCGTAGAACATGCGCGGTAAATTGAGTGTCAGCGTACTGAGTGAAAAGCCCCTGAAGTCCTCGGGCTTTTGCAGGTACTTGATCCAGTCGGTATCGTGAACCGGCACCACACCCATGGGACCAAAATACCGCCTGTCCTGGCTGAAGGCAATGGACGGGTTCCCTGTTCGAAAGGCCTGCTTAAACAGTTGCTGGGCGAAAGCCGTCCATTTGACCTTGGATCGATTGAAGTGAAAGACAATATGAGGGGCATAAAACGGGCAGCCTCTGTAGTCGCCCCGTTCGAGAACATCTAAAACAGCATGGTTCAGCTTTTGAAGTTCTGCGCTCAGTGAACCGTAGGTATCGCCCGTTTTTTTCCCGCCAGGACCAACACAGTCAACGGATTCCAGGTAAAGCGGGATATCCACATCCATTTCAAGGATGACCTTGCGCGACAAACTACCGCGGCCAACATCCAACTGGGCAAACTCAAAGAGCAGCTGTTGGGCGAACTGGCGATATGTCTGTGTTTTCCTGTCTTTTAAAAAGGGCAGAATCAAGGTGTTGAAAAACCCCCAGTGGACTTCACCGGCGAAGTGGTTCTGCAGTTCGTGCGTAAAACGGACGAGATGGGAGAGCAGAACATCCGGGCTGACAGCCGGACCTGCTTGAGGGGCTCTGGAGTAGGCAGGTAAGCCATACATTTTAATGTATTCAGGTGTAAGAAAAATATCGTGAGGGCGATCTACAGAGCCAAGATGTGTCAGATCCAGTAACCCCTTTCGATGGGCTTCCACAACCTTTGGCTGAAACTTGTTTTTCAGAGCCACCTGGGCTTTGATGTGCTGGGCAATAATCAATGAGGTGGCTTCGGGTGTCTTGGCGTGTTCAACTCCTGTTCTCGTTCCCCTGTTGGATAACATGTTCATTTCAACATTTTCAAGGGAGAGTTCAAGTGATTGAAAGGGCAGCTCGTCCAGTGTGTAACCTCTTTGAGCCAGCAAACCTGTCAGCCACTGAATAATTAATTGAGAAGATGGGTGATCCAAACCCAGAGCCGGCATACTCGATTGAAGCTGCCTCACAACCGCATGGATGACATCTTCGGGAATAGAGGTCTCCGACTTTAACAATTCCTTCATTTGATAAAGGTTAATGTCGTTTTCTCGGGGTAGTGAATTGCCAAGTCCCGAAAGGGAACCCGTATCGGTTTGCCTATCTCGTCGCAGAAGGTCGGGTCTTGCTTTTCCTTTTCTTTTGTTCTCCAAATTATCTACTCACCAACAGGATCTCAAATGCCAATTGGCTATTATAGCGAATGTTGGTCGTTCCCCATAATAAAAGAAAAGATTGGAGGTTTCGCGGTCAAGGCTTATAATCAGGGCGGGATTTCTGGAATGCCGCTGGCTGAGAAGCTGGAGGAAAGTCCGGACTCCAAAGGGCGACATGCTGGCTAACGGCCAGGCGGGAAACCGACGGCAAGTGCAACAGAGAGTAGACCGCCCCGACACGGACATGCCAAAGCAAGTCATGCGGGGTAAGGGTGAAAGGGTGCGGTAAGAGCGCACCAGTGCAGGCTGTGAAGTCTGCAGCTGGGTAAACCCCATGTGGAGCAAAACCAAATAGGGAAACACGTCTTCTTTCCAGACTGGCATCCAGTCCGGGAAGAGGCAAAGAGCGGCCCGCTCCTGGTTTCCGGGTAGGTTGCTAGAGGTGATTCGTAAGGGTCATCCCAGATGAATGGCATTCACCCGCAAGGGTACAGAATCCGGCTTACAGGAAATCCCGTTTTTATCACCGCGAACCAGAGGCAAATCGCTCCATGAGAATAGAAAAACAGGGGAAAAGTACCATTTTCTTTGAAGGGACGGTTACCGGGGAGCGTGCTGACGCGTCTCCTGCGGTTCGGGCTCTTCTGGAATACCTCCCTCACACACCGTCTTCTCTCGTTATCTGTACCCAGGAACCCGTCTGGTCAAAACACGGGCAGCAGCTTCTGAAAGAGCTGGGTTCTTGCGACTTTCCTGTTCATGTACAAGTTTACCCTGACGGGGAAGCATGCAAGACACTTAACCATTTTGGCCATGCCCTGGAAGAAATGGTTCGTCTGGGCTGTGATCGCAAATCGGTGATCCTGGCTTTTGGTGGTGGAACGGTGGGCGACAGTGCGGGTTTTGTGGCGGCCACTTTTATGAGGGGAATCTCATGGCTCTATATTCCAACCACACTGCTCGCCATGCAGGATGCCTCCGTTGGCGGGAAAGTCGCCGTCAATTTAGAGCAGGGCAAGAACCTTGCCGGAGCTTTTTGGCAACCTGAAGGTATCAGTCTCAATTTGCGTTACCTCCGTACTCTGTCAGACAGGCACTTTAAATCGGGAACCATGGAGCTTATTAAACACGGAGTACTCAAGGGCAACCCGCTCTACGAAGAGATGCTTCACTTTCCCCTTAGTTACCAGCAAAAAAATCGATCCTGGCATCACGTCTGCTTTGACGGGGTTCGGGTTAAAATGGATATGGTCGACAGGGATTACAGGGAGGCAGGACTGAGAAAGGCACTGAATCTCGGTCACACACTGGCTCACGCTCTTGAGAAAGTCACATCTTTTCAACTCTACCACGGAGAAGCCGTGGGGCTGGGCTTGATGTATGCCTGTTGTCTGGCGCAAGAGCTGGGTCATTGCTTTGATTGGAAACCCTTAGAGAAGTTCATTATGAAAAGGATGCCGGATCATTTGGTGAAAAGTCTGTTTGACAGCTTCCCCGAAATGAATAACCTGCTTTTTTACACGTCGTTTGATAAAAAGAAAACGTCGGGAAAGGTAACCTGGATTATTCCTGAGCGGCCGGGAAAGGTGTCCTTTAACGATCAAATTGAGGAATCTCATCACAAAAGGGCGTTTGAAAATTGGAAAAAGATCATACGGATATGAGTCAAAACACTTCAACAATTAGGCACCGATCGAGTTCAGCTGGTGCGGCAACTGGATATGGATTATGGATGATACTCCTTTTGTCATTGCCCGCCTTGGCTCTGACAAATGATGTAACAGTCCGGTACGGTTTTGATTCGGAGCTGCAGGCTGGTTTGCGGGAGGAACACACAAAAGGGGAAATGGATGGTTGTATCGGTTCTAATCAGCCTGAGCGCGAAGGACAACTTCCCGAGCCCGTTGCATCGCAGAAAACGGTCAATTCAGCAGAAAAAATAATCCAGAGTGTCTATACGGTCGCCTGGAAAAACGGGGAAAAATCCTATTCGGCCAAAGCCGTCGTGCATCAAAAGGGCGATACGCATTATTCTCTGGCTTTATTAAAAGGCTCCAGAAGGTTGTTGACTGTTTGGGCTAAAGAACAGCAAATCTGGATCTACTTTCCCAGAGAAAAACGCGTCTATGTCGGCTGTGCGGAAACAGCTTTTCCTGTTTTCAATGAAGTGCCGCCCCTGAGTTTCAGACAGTGGCTGGACTTGTTGCAGGGGAGAGGTGACAACGTGGTCGTTTTAGGCTCTGACCACTATGGTCTTTCGGATCAGAATGGCGGGTTCCTGATTTGGAAACTCAAGAGGCAAAAAGTAAAGAAACGCGTTCAGCCCATTGTGTTTGAGCCTGCTTACCCCGAAAAAACGTCGCTCCTGCCACTTCCTCAACTCTCACGTGATATCCAGGAGCAGCCGTGATTTGGAAAGCTCATGCCAAGCTCAATCTCTACTTGAGAATTACAGGTCGTCTGGAAACGGGCTTTCACAGTCTGGAAACGGTCTTCCAGGAGATTGATCTCCACGATGAACTGATATGGAAGCCTGAACCACACAACGGATTTCAGTTACACGTTGACGGACCCGATCTGGGACCCCTGGAGTCCAATTTGGTCTATAAAGCGGTCAAGCTCTTTTCGGCTGAGAGTTCCATTTGCGTTCATGGGCAGCTGATCTTGAAAAAGAAAATCCCCCACGGAGGAGGTCTGGGCGGCGGCTCTTCCGATGCCGCGGCCACCCTGTCAGGAATGAACCGGTATTACAAGTCTCCTTTAAGTGAAGAGCGTTTGCGAAAGTTGGCGGCAGAGCTGGGCTCCGATGTTCCTTTCTTCCTGCAGGGCGGAACCTGTCGAGCGCAGGGGCGAGGCGAGCTGTTGCAGCCCATGGAATTGGCTTCAGAGTTTCCCAGAAGAGGCTTTCTTTTCATCCCGCCATGTCCTGCTCCTACCGCTCAGGTCTATCAGGCATACGCCCAATCAAGGCCAGCGGTTTGGCAGACACGGAAAAAACGCCAGAAACACATTTCCTGGGGCAGGAACGATCTGACGGAAGCGGCTTGTGCTGTTCAGCCGAACTTGAAGAGCGTTCGCGATGTGTTTCGTGACTCTCTCCCGAGGGAATTAATTTTTATGACGGGTTCAGGTTCGACCTGGGTCTGGCTGACTGAAAAAAGGCAAGTGCCCCATTTACCGTTCCCGTTTGAGGTCCGACAAATTCCCTTCCAGTTTGAATCATGAATCAAAAAGGTCCGGGTCTCTTTTCACCCCGAAAAATGCAGTCGCCACAGCATGATAGCCCGATTAGGCGAATAAACTCTTACAATCAATTCCCCCTTTCAAACAGCTTCTGACAAGCTGGAAAAGCAGGTGCAGAGAAGTGAATGGCCTAAAAGCCCGGGATGAACTATAAAGTGCTTTGGCCGGACGGACTGCTTTTGGTGATTAGAAAAAAGAGGCCAGACTTTTTTCAATTAAACAAGTTCAATAAAGGCAAGCTCATCAAACAGGTTCAACTCTCTTTACTTCTTGGGGAGATTGAAGATGGAAGCGGCAAAATCCAGGCCGCACTCCAATTCTTCACACCATGAAATAAAGGTTTCAACCAGGTCTTTTCCTTTGAATAGGGCACCATGCTGGGGTGCAATCACTTCAATATCCAACTGGCGAACCATATTTGCCCAACTCTTCAACGCGATATTGGCCGTCATGTACCTCTGATGGAAGCCCTTCATGTACTTGAGATGGCTGTTAAAATCGGAAACTTCGGTATAGTCCATACCAATGGATGCACCTAAATCACCTGTGTAGAGAATTTTTGAAATGGGGTCGTAAACTTGAAAGTTGCCACAAGAATGAAGGAAATGAGCCGGTATGATATACAACTCTGAACCATTCAAATCCAGAATCTGACCTTCGTCAGGAATGGGTACCAACCTGTGTTCAACGTATTTATCAACGCCAAAATGGGGTATAAATCGTATCCATAGCTTGGAACACAGAGCCGTAGCGTCGGTGGTCATGAGCCAGCCATTTAGCGCGGCTACAATGTCCGGGTCTTGATGTGATAATAAAATATACTTGAGATCCTTCATCCTGATTGTGGAAGCAACTTGTGAAAAGGCTTGATTGTAGACTTTATGTCCACCTGGATCAAAAAGGATCCCCTGCCCGTTGTGAACAACCATGTGTTGATTGGCTTGAACGGCTAATCCGTGACCGTAATCCTCAAGTAGAATATTTTGATGGTTCTCTTTGTCATATAAAAATTCCATAGTCAAGCACTCCTATAATGTCTTCTCTATTTCTGCAACTGCCCGTTTCATATCAAGGAAAATGAGACCCAGCTTCGCAAATTCATTGGTTAGAACCATGAAAACAGTTCCCTCTGATGCATTCATTGCTATCACATAACCATGGCCCCCTTTAACAAAAACCTGATCCATTCGACCGCGTTCCAGTTCTTGCGAAGTTCTCGACCCCAGACTTAATAGCGTGGATGTCATTCCTGCAATGCGTCCTTCATCAAAACTCTCTGGAAACGCACTTGCTATCATTAATCCGTCTTCAGATACAATGGCACAGCCCTCGACATCTGGAGTACCTGTTTGCATTTTGTAAAGTATCTGGTTTACCTTCTCCATTCGATCCATAGCTTTCTCCTTGGACGTTAATAACGACAGATGCGTTGCAAGCATCTTAACAGAATCATTGTATCCTTTTTTGAATTTGTTTAGTGACTGTTTTTTTATTGTACCGAAAAATCTTTTCAAAGAATGCATAACGGAGAACAATATGGATAGAAGAGTTTGAGATGTTTTACGTGAGTACGTGTAATTCAATTGATTCAAATATAAAGACAACGGAAAGCAAACTGTGTTATTTTAGGCGTGAGGTGAATGCCTTGCAGCAGAAACTGCGTGGATGGTCCTTTGTGTTAAAGCTACCATACCTTTCGCAGAATAGGGTGGTTAGAGAAAAAATGAACTTGAAAAAAAGACACCTGGATGACATCAGCATTCTCGAGCTGGATGGGATGTTGACATTGGGGGCGGAAAGTACAGTGGCCGAAGCGTTCAAAGAATTGCATGACCTGGAAAGAAAAAAAATAATACTCGACATGCTCAAGGTTAAATACATCGACAGCATAGGGATTGGACAAATTGCATCGGGTTACAAGAAAATAAAAGAAAACGGCGGTCAGTTGGTCTTGGTTCGCGTTAACGAACGTATTCTTTCCTTGTTGGAAATGACCGGATTGAAAGACGTTCTGCCAATCTATCCGGATGTTGAGCATGCAATTGACATTCTTTAAATGGTGCAGGGAGATGATATGACTGATAAGCAGATTGTGGTTTTGTTTTCCAATTCTGGCAAAGAGTGTACAGTCGATGCGGGAAAAGACCTGGGTAACGATGGTGAAGCGGGAAGCATCCTTCAAATTGCCATAGAAAACCAAATCGATATCGATCATGCCTGTGGGGGTGTTGGAGCCTGTTCTACGTGTCATGTCATTGTCGAACAGGGCGAAGAGTTCTGTGAAGAGCCAAGCGATGACGAACTCGACCAGCTGGATAATGCTCCGGGATTACAGATGGATTCCCGATTGGCCTGTCAGTGTGTACCTACCGGAGAAGGCAATTTGATCATTACAATACCGGCCTGGAACAGAAACAGGGTTCCCTCTGATCATTGATTGAAGTTAATCCCTATCCTGAAGAGATCAAAGCAACTCCTGTTGGAGAAGTGCAGGTCGAGGTATTCCGACCTGACTACTACCACGTTGTCATGGGCGCAGGCGGAAAAGCACGTTGTGAAGTCTATGGCGATCGCTTAGAACAAGACAGGATTCCTCTTTTCAAAAGAAAAGGCGGTGGAGGAACGGTGTTGCTGGGGCCTCACACCCTCGTTTTAACGGTCCATGCAGGTGTTGCGAAACCCTTCGCTCATAAGTCCTACTTCCATGTGATTAACTGTGCCTTAATCGAGGTGCTGAATTCCTTTAAAAAACTGAACTACGAGGAACGGGGTATTTCAGATATTTCTGTAGATGGCAGAAAAATAGTGGGTTCATCTATTTTCAGGAGAAAAAACTACCTGCTCTATCAGGCCTCTCTTTTGGTTCTGCCCGAGTTTGTTCTCATGGAACGCTACCTCAAACACCCCCCCAGAGAGCCCGATTACAGAAATGCCCGATCTCACTCTGTATTTGTTACCTGCTTGTCTGATCTTGGGTTTCAGGTAGATTGGCCGCATTTGCAATCAGCTTTTTATAAGCACCTTTCCGAGAATCTGGTTTTGGACGAATAGAGGCATAACGAAAACCTTGTGAGTGACATCACGTGTAAACAGGGCGGCTTGTTTCTTCGCCTGGATTTTAGCCGTAAAACGGTCTGGAGCTCCAGGTTGATTTGCTGGTTTAAAGTGAGGTGTCTCTCAATTGGGAAGGAAACTGGTGATCAAGCCAATCAGGCAGCCAAAGACACCACCCCAAATGACAAGCCAGCCAAGATGACTGCGGATCATTTTCTGGACAATTTCTTTAACCGTTTGAGGGGTGAGCTCTTCCAGACGTCTCTCAACCATATCGCTGATGCGTTTTTGCCAGTTATCCGAAAGCTTCTCTTTCATGACATTGAGAATAACTTCCTGAAAAGAGTCTCTTTCCACAATTTTAATTAATTTGATCCTCAAGACTTTGTGAAAGGGTGCGCGAAAATTATCGAGTATCTTTGTTCCGCCGAACATAGCCAGCATCCCGCCCAGTTTGGACTCTTCGATGACCTCCACAAATCCATTGAAAATTTCGTCGAAATCCAGGTTGTCGATAATGGGCATAATGTCAATGTGGTGATCACTGCTTTGTTCCAGGAATTTATCAATTTGACTTTCCGAAAAGAACTGGGTCATCATCATGCTGTATATGGAGCGTTTAAAAGATTCAAACTTTAATGGGATAATGCCCGAACCATACAAACCCGGAACGCGTTCAAACAACATGTGTACGGCTATCCAGTTGGTAATCGCGCCTGAAAAACCAAAGAGCCCTGTTGTCAGTACGTGTTTTCGGTACGGTTCCGGTACCACCGTGTAACCCAGAATAATTAATAAAAGACAAAAACTGTTGACAATTAAACTCTTCTGGTCGCGTATCCAGCTTCTATCAAAGGATTCAATTCGGTCATCCATTTATCCAACTCCTGGCCAATTCATTCTAATTAGCCACACCATTTTATTAGAGAGATCGAGGAAGGCAAGTAAAAAAGCGAAAAATGGCTGCCGGCGATGCACTGCACTTAAGCTGAAACCGAAAGCACAGATCTTCCTGTAAGGAATCCATTTACAAAACCATCGGCATTGTACTTGAGGTTCTGAACGTGATTCATTCATCAAAAAACCTCTATTTGGTTGTTCCATGTTCAATTCAATCATTCGTGTGAATTCGTGTTCATTCGTGGTTAAAAAAATAAGAACCACAGATGGACACAGATAAACACAGATTTTTAAATAGGAAGCCTCCCACAAAAT